>Ga0207695_10000118_pt1 | contig 237085 bp, 211 predicted proteins | sample KBSC54metaG_FD_184354 | JGI IMG/M metagenome (GOLD analysis project Ga0207695, IMG submission 184354) | Corn rhizosphere microbial communities from Kellogg Biological Station, Michigan, USA - KBS C5-4 metaG (SPAdes) (version 2) | ecosystem: Host-associated > Plants > Roots > Rhizosphere >...
GACCATTCGAAATCCGTCAAATCAAAGCGAGCCATCACTGCCTCCAAATCAACGGAAGCAGTGAATCACAATCCATTAAAAACAAAAACTATTTTATGGGTATGTGACCTAGAGCATATCGTCTAGGCTCCAATGGTTGTTCCATCGTGCGTCGATTTCGTCATTGACGTTCTGGTACCTGATATCGGTAGACAGGCGCAGCCGCTGACTCCTGTCCTGATTGGTCGTCGACGCGTGGATCATAAAGGGCGAGTGGAGCATGATGTCTCCCGCCTGGTAGTCCGCGGCCAACCAACGCGTATTGAAACGCTCCGCCATGTCGGGCAAGTCCTTTGAAACCCATCCGCCTTCCGTCATGTTTCGATTGTAGGCGCTTATGCGCTCCTCAGGGCTCAGATCCCCGTTCTGCTCGCTGAATTCACGCTCCATCCTGAGGCCGATCGCGTGCGATCCTTCGAGATAGACCAGGCCGCCCATTTCGACCGGAATATCGCCAAGGGGAATCCATGTGGTCACAACCCGGCTCGTGCCGCCGCGGAGATAGACGAGATCGTAATGCGCCGGCGTCACGGTTGTCGTGCCGGGCCGGACATGGCGCATGATCTTGCGCTTGTGCAAATAGGAGATGCCCGACAGAAATTCGTCCATGAAACGCGCCATGCGTGGCTGTGCGCAGAAGCCTTCATATGCAACCGACCGGACCAGAGACATGAGATATCGGTCCACTGCCCTGTTGTCCGTCACAGCCGCGGCTGCGATCCCTTCTCGCGGATCCGTTCCCTGCTCGATCAGTCCAACGCTGGCCAGATGGCCGAAAACCCAGCCGCGGAATTCGATGACGTCGTTGCGCGGCAAAAAGCCCTTCAGCCATACGTAGCCGTTCTCCTCGTAAAGACGGCGGATGGTCCCGACACCGATCGCCGGATCGGTCGGCGTCAGATATCCGAACCGATCCGGTGCCGTCGACAGGATCTTTCCGTTAGCAGTAAGGGCGGGCGTCTCCTCGCTGGATTGCGTCGTCTGTGCGGAAACCGACATTTCACTCGTCCGAAGCTTGCGTTGATAGTGTCCAGAATGTAGCGGATAAGGACACTCTCCTACATAGAGGAAAGCCATACTGGACTTTTCGCTCAGATGAGAACAGCCGAAGCAGTCTATCGATCCCCTCTCGCAGCAGCCGGCGGCCTTGCAGTCACCGGTAGTGGAAAACAGCAGGTGAGGCACGCGGTCAGGGACCGGAAGCTGCCAAGTTATGCGGTGGTTCTGGTGGAGCAAGGCCAGGGCTTTCTCGAGACCGTTGCCTGTGGCCGGCAGAGCGTGGAGGGGCCGGCGCTTTTCTGGCTTTTTCCGGGCCGACAGCATTCATATGGGCCGGATGCTTCAGGCTGGAGCGAACGGTGGGCGCTTTTCGAAGGTTCACTCGTGCGCGACTTCGTGCGATTGCGGCTCATTAGCGAACAATCCCCAATCGTGGCCCTGCGCAATCTCGACCGGGTGCAGCGCCTCTTCACCAGTCTCCACGCCGATTTGCTCGACGATACGAACCTCGCCAGAGCCTCTGCTGCCGCAATTCTTCACCAGATCGTCGTGTCGGCGGCCCGGCAGGCAAGCCATGCGACACCGTCACGCCGTGACGGATCTGATATCGCCGCGATCGTCGAAGCACTTCGCAAAAGAGCCATGCAGCCACTCGACATGGCCGCATTCGCCGCCGAACATGGAATGTCGGCTGCCACGCTGCGCCGAAAGGTCACGGCAGAAATCGGACTGTCGCCAAAGGGCTTCCAGCTTCGGGTGCGCATGGATCACGCCAAGGAGTTGCTGGCAACCACCGACGACAAGATCGAGATCATTGCCGCTGGGGTCGGGATCGGCGACGCCTTTTACTTTTCACGGCTGTTTCATGAAAGGGAAGGCTGCACGCCGCGCGAATTCCGAGCACGCTACAAGAGGACTTGAAGCGTCAATCAAAACGATTGACGAGGACCGCTGGTTAGAATGCGAGCTTCGCTAGTTCGCGTACATATGATAAGCCTATCTTAGAAGATAATCTTTACAGTTTACCTTCATATATGGTATGAAGTGCGTATGAGTGATCAATCGGATAAACCTCACATGGCGGATGCCGCCGCCCTCGCACAGGATCTCCGCGGCATCATGAGCAAGCTCAAACGCCGGCTGCGTGAACAGGCTAATGTCGGAGACCTGACGCCGACGCAGATATCTGTGCTTCTGCGCCTCGATAAAGACGGGCCGGCGACGACATCAAACCTCGCGCGCGCCGAAGTCATGCGGCCGCAGTCGATGGGGGCGGTCGTCAGTGCGCTGGAGGCGGCCGGGCTTGTCGATGGCGTGCCGGACCCGGCGGATGGGCGGCAAACCATCCTGTCGCTCACCGACACCTGCCTTCGATTGATTCGGGAGGGCCGTGCCGCGCGGCAGGATTGGCTGCATCGCAAGATCGAAGCGCGACTTTCCCTGGAGGAGCAAGAGCAACTCCGGACATCCCTCGATCTGCTGCGGCGGCTGGTCGACGATTGACAATCGACATCAACGATTCCTCCCCCGAAATCTGCGAACAATCCGAAAAAGGAAATCCCATGGCGCTGACCGCGCTTGACGCAAAGACCGCACTTATCGTTGTCGATCTCCAGAAGGGCATCATCGGCTCACGCTTCATCCACGCCATCGGCCCGGTCGTGGACAGGACGGTCGAGTTGATCAGTGCATTCCGCAAGCATCGGCTTCCCATCGTGCTCGTCAATGTTGCCGGCGTGGCGCCCGGCCGCACGGAACAACAACGACAACATGCGAGCGTCCTTTCCGAGGACTTCACCGATTTCATTCCCCAGATCGATCGACAGCCCGATGACATCGTCGTGACAAAGCGGACATGGGGTGCCTTTGCCAGTACCGATCTGGATAGGCAGTTGAAGTCGCGGGGCGTCACACAGGTCGTCATCACCGGCGTCGCGACCGGCACGGGCGTCGAGTCGACAGCTCGACAGGCCTACGAACAGGGCTTCAATGTGACGCTTGCCATCGATGCCATGACGGACGCGCGCACCGAGGCGCACGAATACAGCATCAACCAGATCTTCCCGCGGCTCGGCGAGACCGGAACTGCCCACGACGTCATGCAACTGCTTGCAAGCCGGAGCGAATAATATGTCGATCTCTCATCTCATATCCTATTTTTTCGGCGGCGCTTTCCTGATGAACGCTGTGCCGCATGTCGTCAGCGGCGTCATGGGCAAGCCGTTCCAAACCCCCTTCGCCAGGCCGCCGGGTGAAGGACACTCGTCCTCGACGACGAACGTGGTCTGGGGCTTCTTCAATCTCTTCATTGCTTATCTGCTCCTCGTACATGTCGGCGGTTTCGCACTCGATGATGTGGGAGATGCCGCCGTTGCCAGCGTGGGCGCCTTCCTGCTCGCAGTGATGATGGCGTGGCATTTCGGTCGCTTCAACGGCGGCAATACGCCCAGCCGTCCATGAAGAAGAGCCCGCTCGCCGCCACCTTCCGGTCGATGCGGCATTTCAACTATCGCGTCTGGGCAGCGGGCTCGCTGGTCTCCAATATCGGCACCTGGGTTCAGCGCACGGCCCAGGACTGGCTGGTCTTTGCAGAGCTCACCCATCATGATGCCTCGGCCGTCGGCACCGTCATGGCGCTGCAATTCGCGCCGCAGCTGCTGCTGTTGCCCTGGACGGGATATGCGGCGGACCGTTTCAACCAGCGCAAACTCCTCATCGCCACCCAGGCCACGATGGGCGGCCTCTCCCTGGCGCTCGGCGCCCTAACCGTCCTCGGCATCGTGCAGCTGTGGCACGTCTACATCTTCGCCTTCCTATTCGGCAGCGCGGCTGCCCTCGATGCTCCCGTTCGCCAGACCTTCGTCGCCGAACTCGTCGGCGACGAGAACCTGTCAAATGCGGTTGCGCTCAATTCGACCTCCTTCAACGTCGCGCGCATGGTCGGTCCGGCTGTCTCCGGCGTTGTCATCGCAGCGATCGGCACCGGCTGGGCCTTCCTGATCAACGGCGTGTCCTTCGTGGCGGTGCTCGTCTCGCTCGCCTTCCTGCGCGTCGACCAATTGCGCTCGAATGCCAGGGTGATCCGCGCCAGGGGAAACTTCGTCGAAGGGCTCCGCTACGTCCGGAGCCGGGCGGACCTCAGGGCGATGTTGCTCATGCTGTTTCTGATCGGAACCTTCGGCCTGAATTTCCCGATCTTCATATCCGCGATGGCGGTCGGCATCTTCCACGCCGACGCTGCGGGATACGGCCTCCTGTCATCGATGATGGCGATTGGAACGATTACCGGCGCCCTCCTGAACGCCGGCCGTGAAAAGGTACGCTTCCAGGGCCTTCCTGTCGGTGCCGGTGTTTTCGGGATCGGCTGCACGCTGGCGGCGTTTGCTCCCGGCTATTGGCTATTTGCCGCCGCTCTCATCGTCACCGGCATTGCGGCGCTCACCTTCACCAATACCACGAACAGCCTCATGCAGCTTTCAACAGCGCCGGCCATGCGCGGAAGAGTGATGGCGCTGCGCGTCAGCATTGCACTCGGGGGTACGCCGATCGGCGCCCCAATCGTCGGCTGGGTGGCCGATCATTACGGCCCTCGCTGGGCGCTCGGCATCGGTGCCGCTTCAGGCTTTGCCGCCGCTATCGTCGGACTTTACGCCATGATGCGACAAGCCCGACGTGAGCGAACGGATGACGACATGCAGCCAACGCCAGATCGGCCAGGTTTATGACAGTGGCAATGAAGGATCGCCATCACGCTGACACGAGCTTGGTTATGCGTCTCTCGATCACGGCTGCGCCAAGTGCCGCCAACAATGCGAGCGACGCGGATGCCAGCATTGTTCCGAGAAGCACATAGGTCGCGCCCGAGCGATCGAGCAACAAGCCGGCAGCAGAGGCTATGAGCGCTCCACCGGCAATCCTCATCGCGGTGGCTAGCCCCATGGCCGTGCCGGAAAGGTCGGCACGTATGGACAGTACGCTGGCGTTGGCCGCGGGCATGGTCAGGCCGTTGCCTATGCCGATGAACATGCACGGGCCGAAGAACGCAAGAATATGCGTCGTGCCCAACATCGATAAGGCGAAGCCGATCAGCAATCCCAGGCAGGTCAAGAGACGTGCGACGATAACCGTCGTGCTCAGCGCATAGCGAGCGGCGTAGCGGCCGGTCAAATAGCTGCCGAGGATAAAGCCGGCCGGCGTCATGCCCATGTAAAAGCCAAGTTCCGCGCCGGACGCCCCAAGCGACTTGGCGACAACCAGCGGCGCACCTCCGAGAAAGATATAGAACGTCCCCATGGAGCAGGCCATGCACGCGGCATGGGCCCAGAACCGCGCCGAGCTTGCCAGCGTCCCATAGGCAGCAAGGTAGTTACCCTGCGGTCTTGTGGAACGTACGGCCGTTTCCCTGACATCTCGCATCGACAATGCGAAAATAGCCGCGCCGAGGATAGCCAGAATAAAGAAATTCGCTCGCCATCCGAACAGTTCGTCCAGCAACCCACCCAACATCGGGCCAAGCATCGGCGCGACGGCCCAGCCCATGGCAAGGTAGCCGAACCTGCTTGCGGCTTTGCGATCGCTCGAGGTTTCCCGGATGATGACGAGGGCAATGGAGAAGCAGGCATCGATGGATGCCTGCATCGCCCGACACAAAAGGAATACGCCGATATTGCCGGCAAGAGCGCAGCCGGCGGAGGCGGCTATGAAGATGGAGACCGCGATCAATACGACCGGTCTGCGCCCATACCGATCCGAAGCCGCGCCTGCTATGAGCGCGATCAGGGCGGTTACGATCGCGTATCCCGCAACCGAAAGATTGACGAGGGCGCGATCCGCCCGGAACTCAGCAGCGATATTCGGCAGCGACGGCAGGATCATGTTTACCGGCAGTACTGCAAGCGCCGAAAGCAATATGAGAGTTGTCAATCGCGGCGGAGCGGCAGCCGGAATTTTGTCCGTTTCTCCGGTCGATTGCGTGCGCGAAGTTCCAATGGAATGATTGCCCGTCATGGCTATGTCCGTCTTGTCAGTGGGGGAGCGTGAAATCTGACGAGGCGCGGCCCGAATTGCGGGCATAAAAAAAGGCCCCGTCAGGAGCCTGCTTACCGCGCATGGGTGCTTTCGCCGGATGGCTACACCAACCTGCCCATGCGCCCTCTTACCACGACAAGAACCATTGCGATCTTCATGACATCACAGCTAACCAGAAATCCGCACGTCGTCAATGTACCATCCATGGCGGCTGCCTTTCCGGTTGTCCGTATCAGGCAATGACGGTCCTCCCGCGAAACACGATCTTCCAATCGACGCCTGCCCAGAAACGCAGCCTTGCCTCCGCAGCCGATCTTACGGATTTGTAGGCTGCCGTTCAGGCCGCTGACACCTTGTTCAGCCAGGCTCTGGGAGCGCTGTCGAAGCATGAAAATTCTCGTCGTGGAAGACGCTCAAAAGACCGCCGAATATATTTCGCGCGGCCTGGGCGAGCACATCATCTCATGCGGCCTCGTGGCCGCAACGACCCGCGTCCGGTCGTCTCTTGCCGATCGTCTTCAGGCCGCATTCGCCTGCTCCACACGATTTCTCCCGCCGGCCTTTGCACGATAGAGCGCCTTGTCGGCAGCCTCCAGCACATGTTTGAAGTCAGTGGCGGGTTCATCCGAACACGCAACGCCGATGCTTACGGTAACATTGATGGCATTGTTATCGAACGTCAGCACCGTCGCTTCGATATCCTTGCGGATCTTTTCGGCAACGATGGCAGCAGCCCTTGTGTCTGTATTTGGTAAGAGGACGACGATCTCCTCGCCGCCGTAGCGGGCAGCGATATCGGTCTTGCGCACGGTCTGCCGTATTATGTCCGCCACCCGGGCAAGGACCGTATCGCCAAAGGAGTGCCCGTAGCTGTCGTTGATCTTCTTGAAGTGATCGATATCGAGCATGATGATCGAAAAAGGGATACGCCGGGTTCCCGCTTCCTTGCTGCAGCGATCGCCTTCACGCTGCAGCACGCGGCGATTTGGCAGCCTTGTCAGCGGATCGACGCTGGCTTCGTTCTCGAGCACGCGTTGAATGCCGATACGATACCACTCCCGCTCAAGCAGATCCGACAGCAGGAGGACGCCGAGGAAATTGGTCGCCATCGCAGGAAGCGTCGCCGAAACGAGGAGCTGATGCGCGAGCGGCGAAGGCAGGAAAGCGAGAACAATAAGCGATGCGCCGGTCGCCAGGCCAAACAAGGCAGATCGTTTCCAGCCAGTCCCGATCCATTGGCGCGGCAGCAGCGTCAAGACATATCCGGTGGTCGCAACGGCCATGATACCCACCACGCCGCCGACAGCCCCGATGCCGCCGGCTGCGAAACGAAACAAGGCCATCATGATCACCGCCACCATAGTTCCGACCGGACCGCCATAGATCGGCGTAAGGACGAGCAGAACCGAGCGGCCGTCCTGAAAGACGCCAGGCATCCAACGAATGGGATCGCTCATCGACAGGATGCCGCCCACGCCGAACAGCAACCCGACAGCGACGGATTTCAAAACGCCGCGTTCGACCGTCCGGATGACCCAGGAAAAGGCGTAGACGATGACAGCCACTTGGCCCAGGACACGCACGAAAGAGGCAAAATGCGACTCGATTTCCACAATATTGATTTCCAGCCAAAACCGACCTGTTTGCTATCTATGTTTCCCGTCTGGCGCGGTGGTCAAGCTTCGCGTTCACTTCCTTATGACATTAGCTTCAGCAGTGGATTCGCATGGGCCACGGAATGCACGGCGACCGCGCCTGTGTTTCAGAACGAATTGCAACTTCAACGACATACCCCCCTCGACGGCAATCAGCCGGGAGGTGTTTCCTCCGCGTCGAAACGCACGGACCAGGCATTCTCCTCGCCTGCAGCAGCCTGCCCCGATAATGGAGGCTTCCACGCAAGCGCCCGCTCAATCCACAGGCATGAGTTCATCTTTCATCGACCCGGGAAGTAATACCTCCTCCTCGCCTTCGATCAGCCTGAGGCTGCGCCGCAAGCTCTGCGGCGGTTGGCCAAAGAAGCGAAGGAATGCGCGACGCATGCGGTCGCGATCGGCAAAACCAGTATCGCGCGCCACGACATCCATGGAGTGACGGCCTTCTTCGAGCATGATTTTGGCCGCCTCCAGCCTCAGCCGTTCGACGGCCTTGGCGGGCGACTGGCCGGTTTCCTCGCGAAAGATGCGGCTGAACTGACGCGCGCTAAGGCTTGCCGCCTCGGCCAGTTCCTCGACCGTCAGGGGATTGCGGAGATGCTCCTTGGCATGGACCAGGGCGCGACGAACCCGATCCGAACGCGGCTCCAGTTCCAGCAGGGCCGAGAACTGCGACTGCCCGCCGGGGCGCCGATGATAAACAACCATTTTGCGGGCGATCGCGCGGGCGAGTTCTACCCCATGGTCGTCTTCGATCAGTGCCAGCGTCAGATCGATGGCGGAGCTCATGCCGGCCGAGGTCCAGATATTGCCATCGACAACGAAGATCCGGTCTTCATCCACTTTGATCGAGGGGAAGCGCTCCTGGAGAGTGCGGGCATGTATCCAGTGCGTGGTGGCAGTCCTGCCGTCGAGAAGCCCAGCCTCCGCCAGAAGGAATGCGCCGGTACATACGCCGGCGACACGGCGCGACTCCAGGCCCGCAGCCGCAATGTAATTCCGAAGGGCGGGAGTGATGGGACGAGGCACCATTTCCCCGATCACCATGAGCGTATCGGGGAAGTCGCCCAGCGCCTGTGTCTCGATACCTATACCGAGCGAAGAGCGGATCGTGCCTCCCCTCTCCGACATGACGCTCAATCGATAGGCTTCATGGCCGAGATCGGCATTGGCAAATTCAAACGCCGTCAGCGCCGCCATCCCCATCACTTGAAACCCGTCTTCCATGATGAAGCCGATCTGTCTCATGCGCATCTCCAGACGTTTGTCCGTTTTTGCCGGTTATATGACATTTGAGACATTGCCGTCCAGCGTTATCATTCTGTCATTCTTGAAAACAAAAACCCTTCGAAGCAGGACAAGGACAGTACAATGACCACCTCCCATGGAACCGTTCTCATCACCGGCGCATCGTCTGGCATCGGCGCCGTCTATGCTGACAGATTCGCAGCACGCGGCCACGATCTCATCCTCGTCGCACGCAATAGGCAAAAGCTCGACGCCGTCGCCGACAGGCTTGCCGGCCGGTACGGAGTGAAGGTTCGCACGATCGTCGCCGACCTGACCGATGGCGTCCAGCGCGACCAAGTCGAAGCGACCCTGAAAACGGACGATACGATCACCCATCTCGTCAACAATGCCGGCTTCGGCAGCGCCGCGCCGCTCGTCTCGGCATCGGTCGACGACATGCAAGGCATGATCGACATCAATGTTACGGCACTCACACGATTGACCTATGCCGCCGTGCCAGGGTTCGTTGCGCGTGGCAAAGGCACCATCATCAACATCTCCTCCATCGTCGCCATTGCGCCGGAGTTGCTGAACGGTGTTTACGGAGGGACGAAGGCATTCGTATTGTCCTTCAGCCATTCGCTGCGCAAGGAACTCAAAGACACCGGCGTTCATGTGCAGGTCGTGATGCCCGGCGCAACGGCGACGGAATTCTGGGATGTTGCCGGCTTGCCGTCCAGCAACTTGCCGAGCGAGTGGGTCATGTCAACCGAGGATCTCGTCGATGCGGCCCTCGTGGGCCTCGACCGGGCCGAGTTTGCAACGATACCCTCACTGATGGACGCGGCAGAATACGATGCCTGGGAAGCGGCACGACAGGTTATGCTGCCGCATCTTTCAAGCGCTGTTCAGGCCGAGCGCTATCGGTCAAAGTGATAGGGCCTACGTGCATGGAGTGATCGATCGAGAAGCGCCGGATAGCACCATGGCGCTTCAATATCGGGCTCACTCCTTCCGAATGAACTGGACAGGTTGGCATCCGGATTTCCGTGCCAACCTGGACTGCCTTATTTGGTCAGGACGACATGGGTCGCATGAGCAGTTGCGACATGCTCGCTCACGCGGAAGCCGAGGGCGGGCAGGTCAATTCCCTGGAACATTGCCTCACCCTTGCCAAGCACGACCGGCGAGATTGCAAAATGGACCTCGTCAATCAGACCGGCATTCAGATATTGGCGCACTGTGCTGACGCCGCCGCCGATCTTCACATCCTTGCCACCGGCAGCAGCCTTTGCTTGCGCAAGCGCCGCCTCAATGCCGCCCGTGACGAAATGGAATGTCGTGCCGCCCTCCATCTCGATGGATGGGCGAGGATAATGCGTCAGGATGTAGGTTGGGGTATGGTATGGAGGATTGTTTCCCCACCATCCCTTCCAGCTATCATCCGGCCATTCGCCGCGGATCGGGCCAAACATGTTTCGGCCAAGAATGAAGGCGCCGAAATTGGCCATCCCCCGCGCCGCATAGTCATCGTCCACATCGGTCGAGCCCTCCTCCTTCCCGAACATCTGCTGGAACGTACGCGTGCGGAAAAACCAGTTGTGAAGCTCCATTCCACGCTTGCCCAACGGATCATTGAGGCTCTGCTCGGGTCCCGCACCAAAACCGTCAACGGAGAGGGAAAATGCTGCAACTCGCACCTTGCTCATGACGTCCTCCATCTGATTGCATTTCGCAACTGGCTATGATGTCGCATATCTGATGCAATAACGCAACTGGTTTTATTATCGAGACAGTTTTTTGAACTTCGTATATTTTTCTCGCTTCTGATGTTTTCGACATCAAAGCCGTTGCCCGGAAGAGCATAGGAACCGCTGCGGCGCTTGCTCAACACATGACGCACAGTAAACATGCGGCACGTTACCTAGGATTGTTCGCGCCCGCTCCGTAACGCAGGCCATCGATGAGCAGCGCTACCATCCGCCGCGCGTGATCAGGCCCGACATTATGGGCTGGCGTGCAGAGCCTTGCGACCGCATGCAGCAGGTCGTTCGGCTCGACCCCGGCCCGTATCTCGCCCGCCGCAGCGGCGGCATCCAGCAATGATTCCAGCGCTGGACGCAGCCGCTTGTCGAAATAGGCCGGCAAGGCTTCGTAGGCCGGATCGCCGGAATGAAGTGCAGCGGCCAATCCACGCTTGGCCGAGATGAAGTCGACAAAACGCTGCATCCACCGCGCCAGCGCTTCGCCGGGATCGTACTCCCCGGCCAAAACGGATGCCGCGTCCGCACAGGCATCGATCTCGCGACGGAAGACCGCCTTGATGAGGTCGGAGCGCTGCGGAAAGTGGCGATAGACCGTGCCGACGCCGACGCCGGCAGTCTTTGCGATTTCACGCACGGGAGCGTCCACCCCGGAAGCTGCGAACACCGCCATGGCCGCCCGCAGCAGCCCGTCGAGATTGCGCTGGGCGTCAGCGCGTACGCGCCGATCTGTCGAGCCCGTTGGCTCCCCGACATCATCCCGCTCGTCGATTTTATCGCTCATGCATTTTTCCATTTGCTAAACGGAACATTGTTCCGTATAAACCGGAATAGCGTTCCGTTTATCTTTCTAACACAGGACAGTGGCGCTTGCCACAGATCGCTGCGCCAAAGGAGAATGATTGTGCAGGACAAACCCGTCGCCCTCGTCACCGGGGCCAACCAAGGGATCGGTCTTCAAATCGCCAGGGAACTCGCGGCTAACGGCTACACTGTGCTCGTCGGATCGCGAAACCTCGAGCGTGGTGAAGAGGCAGCCAAAAGCATCGGAGCGGATGCCCGTGCCCTCCAGCTCGATGTCACCGATCAGGCCTCCATCGCCGCAGTAGCGGAGCGCATCCGGATCGAGCTTGGCCGCCTTGACCTGCTTGTCAACAACGCGGCCATCTCGCATGCGGGAAGGCCGGGCAGATCGCTCGCCGAGATACTGCAGTCGAGCCGCGCCAGCGTTGCGTCACTCGACGAGGTGCGCGCTGTTTTCGAGACGAATGTGTTCGGGGTCATTGCCGTCACACAGGCGATACTTCCTTTGCTGCGTGAAGCACCTGCAGGGCGCATCGTCAATGTAACGAGCGGCGTCGGCTCGCTGACGTTGAACGCTGACCCGAACTTTCCCTATCGCTCGGGATTCGGCGTCGTCTACGCCGCATCGAAGACTGCCCTCAATGCGATCACGCTTTCCTTCGCGATTGAACTCGAATCGACAAACATCAAGGTCAATGCCGCAGGTCCGGGCTTCACCGCAACCGCCCTCAACAACTTCGAGGGCATCGAGACGGTCGAACAGGGTGCCCGCAACCCCGTGCGCGTCGCCCTCGACGTGAACGGCCCGACGGGCACGTTTACGAGCGCGGACGGCCCGCTCCCTTGGTGATGCGCGCGCGGGAAATTTGACGCAGCAGGTGGGCACCGCCCCGGATCACTGAACAGAAGAAGGAATAGACCATGCAATATCGCACGCTGGGAAAAACCGGCATCAAAGTCAGCCCTTATTGCCTCGGCGCGATGATGTTCGGCGCCGCCGGCAATCCCGATCACGACGAAGGCATCCGGATCATCCACAAGGCCCTGGATGCAGGCATCAACTTCATCGACACCGCCGATGCGTATAGCCGAGGTGAATCGGAAGAGATCGTGGGCAAGGCGCTCAAGGGCAGGCGCGATAATATCGTGCTGGCCACGAAGGCGCATATCCCGATGGGTGACGATCCTAACCAACAGGGCAATTCGCGGCGCTGGCTCATGCGCGCCGTGGAGGACTCCTTGCGCCGGTTGCAGACCGACCACATCGACCTCTTCCAGATCCATCGGCCGGCACCGGATACCGACATCGAGGAAACCCTTTCCGCCCTCACCGACCTGATGCGGGCGGGGAAAGTGCGCGCCATCGGCTCTTCGACATTCCCGGTCTCGGAGATCATCGAAGCGCAGTGGATCGCGGAACGGCGCGGGCTGGCGCGCTTCCGCACCGAACAGCCGCCCTATTCCATCCTGAACCGCGGCATCGAACGCGAGGTACTGCCTGCCTGTGAGCGCTACGGAATGGGTGCGATGGTCTGGAGCCCGCTGGCGATGGGCATGCTCACCGGCCGCTACCGCAAGGGCGAACCACAGCCCGATAGCGGACGCGCCAGACGTTTTCCGAAGCAGATGTCCGACGAACGCAGGCTGGACGCGGTCGAGCAGCTTATTCCCCTGGCGCAGGAAGCAGGGCTGCCGCTGGCGCATATGGCCTTGGGTTTCGTGATGGCACATCCCGGCGTCACATCCGCAATAATCGGTCCTCGCAAGATGGAGCACTTCGACGATCTGCTCGCGGCCTCCGAGGTCCGATTGACCGACGAGATCCTTGATCAGATCGACGCGATCGTCCCACCCGGCACCGATATCGGGCCGCTTGAGGCGAACTACAATCCGCCGGCGATTTTGAAGGCGGCGTTGCGCCGCAGGTCTATGACCGACCGCGCCGCCGCATAGGCAAGGCAAAGACCCCGTGTCCTGGAACCTTAGGACACGGCTGCCGGCCGGAGGAATACCATGAGGAGGAAGCTACATCGCTTGACATAAGCAGCACGGCCGAGAACATGGCGCGACTTTGTATTTGCCGATCTCCTCAATCAGAGAACCGTAAAGATGCGCTCCTTCCTGCTGTTGCCTCTCCTCTTCTCTTTCGCCCCTCTTTCCGCTGCGGCGGCCGGAACCCCATGTGCCGAGCTTGTCGACAGCAGCGCAGTCGTCCAACATAGGGATGGCTTTGCCATCTCCGAACTGCACGATGGCTGTGCGGTGACAAACGGACTTTTCAAGTCCGGCAACAGAATGGGATGGACTTTCGATCGCGCGGAATTGAAGGGCGACGACCTTGTCGCCTTCCTCAAGACCATCGCCAGCAAGCCCAACCATGTTCCCACCTGGGGACGATTCTCCGTCGAAGGCATGCGCTTTACACCGCTGTTGGACAATGCGCTTGCCAACTACATCGCCACGGCCCAGCAATGGCCGATGGATATTTCGGGCGCATTTCGCTTCGACCCCAAGGACGGCAATCTGGACATTCAGGAGTTGGACCTCACCAATCTACGCCTCGGCAAAGCGTCCCTATCGGCTGAGCTCACCCTGCCCAAAGACACGAATGTGCAGACATTGACCCAAGGCGGTTCTGTCGGCCTGACGCATCTGCGCTTCCGGCTCGATAATCAGGGTCTGTTCGAGGGAATGGCCGTCCCGTCGCTTGCCGCATTTCAACAGCAGCTGACGGGCGCGGACGATCCCGAGCAGGGCATCAACCAATTGCGCGGCAACGCCGTGGCGGCCCTACAGATTCTTCCGGACAACCAGATCGACGCGGAATCAAAAAAGGCCCTACTTCGCTTCGTGCAGGATCTGCCGCATCCGACGGGCTTCTTTACCCTCGATCTCGCCTTCGACAAACCCTTGCAAATCGGCTCGCTCGGTCTCGACGCCACACAACTGGCCCGGACCGCTTTGGCAGGTGCAAAGATTTCGGTCAGCTACAAAGCGCGCTGACGCCAAGCGGCGATCGGTCTTCAGATGGACTTCACCTCGCCGCCATCCATGTGCAAGGTCAAGCTGGTCATCCAACGCGCAGCCGGCGAGACCAGAAAGGCCATCAGTTCGGCAATCTCCTCTAGTTCGCCATAACGAGCGATGCCCGCCTCCTGCGGAAACCGGGTGGTTGCCTCCTCAAGGGTGACAGCGTGCAAAGGCGCTCAATGCTCGAGATAGGACCGGCGCCGACCGGTCATGACGGCTTTGGCCGTATGCGCGACAAGCACCAGCGCGGAAAAGTCTTTCCCGAGGCGGACGGCGCTTGCCTGGCCAATGCCCTGGCTGGCGTCCGTGATGATAGCGACTGAATGAGACATATCATCGTTCCCTATAAACGAAGGCTGGACGCACGCGATCACCCGCCGGCAGCGCGCCGGCGGGTGATCGTTCAGATCTCAGCCGAGGAAATCGCGGATAGCGGCGGCAATCTCGACCGCATGGGTTTCGAGCGCGAAGTGGCCGGTGTCGAAGAATTTGACGGTGGCGTCCGGAATATCCCGGCGGAAGGCTTCCGCTCCAGGCGGCAGGAAGAACGGATCGTTCTGGCCCCAGACCGCCAGGAAACGTGGCTTGTGGGTGCGGAAATAGGTCTGAAAGGCGGGATAGAGTGCCACATTGCTCTTGTAGTCGCCGAAGAGATCGAGCTGCACATCCACCGCACCCGGCCGCGTCATATAGAAACTGTCGAGTGAATAGCCGTCAGGAGAGACCTTGGCGATATCCGGGGCACCATGCGTGTACTGCCACGCTATCGATTCCGGTTCGAGGAAAGGCTTCAGCGCATTGCGATTTTCTTCCGACGCATCCTGCCAATAGGCCTGGATCGGGTTCCAGCCTTCGCTCAGGCCCTCTTCATAGGCATTGCCGTTCTGCGAAATGATCGCCGTAATCCGCTCCGGATGCTTTACCGCCAAGCGGAAACCGGTCGGCGCGCCGTAGTCGAAGACATAGACGGCATAGCGATCGAAACCGACGATCTCGGTAAAGCGATCGATTGTTTCGGCGATGCTGTCGAAGCTGTGGCCACGTCCCGGCAGGTCGGACTGGCCGAAACCTGGAAGGTCCGGCGCGATGATGTGATAGCGATCGGCGAGCAGGGGGATGAGATCGCGGAACATGTGGCCGGAGCTCGGGAAGCCGTGCAGCAGCAGGAGCTTCGGCTTATCAGGCGAACCCGCCTCGCGGTAGAAGACTTTGACGCCGTCGACGTTGATGGTGCGATAGCTGACGTTGGTCATGACAAGGTCCTTTCGTTAACCTTCTAATTCAATTTTTACCGGTTACTTTTCCCGCGTTCACGCGCCGGCCACTGCGGCGGCAGCATCGCGGATGACCTCGACGACAGCCTCGGGTGCTGTCGTCATCGGCGTATGATCGACCGGAAACGAGCGCTGCGTGGCCTGCATGCGCTCGGCCATGAAGTGTTGATTGGCAGCGCTGATCATTCGATCCTCTTCGGCGATCAGGAACCAGGCCGGACGGCCCTTCCAGAGCGGGCGCGGCACAGGAACGGTAATGCAGGCGGGCGATATCGGCCGCTGGGCGGCGGCGAGGACGGCCAGTTCCTCGCCCCTCGCATTCTGGGCATAGGCCGCTGCAAAGGCCTCATGGGGAAGGTAGATGAAGCCGTGGCTATCGGGCGCCAGCTTCGGCGCCTGCGGATGAGGTTCGCCGCGATAAAACACATCGGCCACAGTCTCGCCCTCCTCCGGTGCAAGCGCGGCAACATAGACCAGCGCCTTGACCTTCTCGCTCCGCACGCTGGCGATGACCGCTCCGGCATAGGCGTGGCCGACCAGAACGACCGGAGCCGTCACACGCTCCAAGGCGCGCTCCAGGGCGGCGATATCATCAGCAAACGAGGTCAGCGGCAGCGGGGCGGCAGTCACCGCAAAACCGCTGGCCGAAAGCGGAGCAATGACCTTTGCCCAACCCGAACCATCGCCCCACGCACCGTGGACGAGAACAATATCGACATTCTGCAAGGATATCTTCTGCGGTGACATCGGCCTTCTCCCTATGACCTGAAATTGAGTAACCATTTAAGATGCTCCAATAGGGTTACGCTCGACATGCGTAACTTGTCAAGAGCCTTTTAGCAGGTTATATGCTATTCATGTTTTCGAGAGGCAGCCTGGCGTCCATGCCCGGCCACCAAAACAGGAGCCGCAATGGACAACCACTCTCCGGCCATTTTCGTCGGCGACACGCTGGGGCTGGATTTTCTGAATTCAGTGGCGACACCCCTCGATGTCCAGGTCGACTGGATCGAGGACGGCGAAGGCCTGCTTCGCTGGCTGGAGCAGGCGGGGCTGGTGCCGCGCGAGACGCTGGAGGTGATACGCAGCCAAGCCCTGCCGGGCGAACTCGACAAGATCGCCGATCAGGCAAGGAGCCTGCGCGAGTGGTTCAGAACCTTCGTGCACGCACATAGGGGGCGGCCGCTGACAGCCGCAGCGCTGGACGAACTTGAGCCGCTGAACCGCTTGCTGGAGCGTGACGAAGGCTTCAGCCGGATCACGGCAAAACAGCCGGGCGAAGGCGGTGGCCTTGATTTTCAGTCGATGCGCAAGTGGCGCTCGCCGGAGGCGCTGCTTCTGCCGATCGGCGAAGCGCTCGGGCGCTTCGTCTGCACGGAGGATTTTTCAGACGTGAAGGCCTGCGAGGGGCATGCCTGCACCCTGCTCTTCGCCGACCATACGCGCGGCCACCGCAGGCGTTGGTGCAGCATGGCCATGTGCGGCAATCGCGCCAAGCAGACGGCCCATCGGCATCGGCTGAAGCAGGGTCAATAGGCGGCAAAGGGCCGATCGCGCCGCCTCTTTGCATGCCACAGATCGGGTCGAGCCGAACCCTGTTCGTCCCGGCGTGACGTCATCCCTGTGCCTGCCTCAAGCAGGTGGATCCGGGGCTCGGCAAGTGAAAACCGAACGAGATCCCCCTCCTTCGGGCTGCCTGCCGCCTTGACGAAAGTACGGACTTCGTTGCCGTACTTCGAACTCAGCGGAAGAGGACAGCAATTCCAGAAAGATGAATTTCGATTTCGGGGTGATAGTTCCAGGCGTTTCGCTCCCAGGGATAATCGTCCGCACGCCACAGGAAGGTCTCGTTCGCGTTCGTCACAATATGTTCGACGGCCGGGAGATTTGCTGACATTGCGGGCGGCTTCGCTCCCGATACACGCTTGCCTGCAGTAGGCCCAATGCTGAATCTCCTCGCGCTGTCGTTGAGATCTGTCAACATGGAATCCCAAAGATGCGGTGTTGCGACGGATCGCCAGGCGCGGGACGACCGGGCGGCGGTCCGGCCATATCGATTGTGTGGGAAAGCAGAGCTAACGGCACGACTGTGACCGCAAGAGCGGCCGAGACACGAAGAAACTATCAGTCTCCGGCAAAAACGATGCTGGCGTCGCTGACGATGGCGACATGCGAATAAGCGGCCTGGCTGGCAGCTGCAGCATCCGCACGCATGATTGCGGTCACGATGACATCATGCTCGCTGAAGGATTTGGCAAGGCGGCCCGGCAGACGAAACTGGGCACGACGGAAAGGTGCGAGCCTGGCGCGGGTCTGCGTTACCAGCTCGAAAATATGATCGTTGTGAGCGCCGCGATAGAGCTGGCTGTGGAACTCGGTATTGTAGGTGGCGTAGTCCTCCTCGGCGCCGGTACGCACGAGCCGCGCCGACGCACGGTGATCGAGCTCCAGTGTGCGGCGCTCATCAACCGTCATCCGCTCGGCGGACAGGCGCGCGCAGATCGCCTCAAGCTCCGCCATCGCCTCGAACATCGAATGCAGATAGGTGCCACTGACATTCGTCACCACGGCGCTGCGGTTCGGCTCCCGTCCGACCAGGCCCATGGCGCCAAGCTCCCGCAAGGCTTCCCGCACCGGCGTGCGCGACACCTCGAAACGGCCTGCCAACGATATTTCGTCGAGCTTCTCCCCCGGCAGAAGCACGCCCGTTACAATCATATCCGCAATGGAACGCACCATCTGCTCGACGGTCGTTCCGGCTCTGATCACTTCTCTGCGCTTGACTTGCTTCAAGGGGACGAATCTGCCTTCCAATTCTTGCATACAGATTTATGCCAGCGGTCCTCAAAGTCAATTGTTGAATTAAACATATGTTTTTAAATAGTATTTATACGCTTTCTGCCGCTAGAGAAGCGGGATATCGGCTTAGTCTCTCTTTCTAAAGATTAAAAAAAGAGCATCACTTTCCGGAAAGCCTATTTTGCAGCAGAAATCTGCATACACTTTTCGCACGCCTTTTTGCTGCAGGAATTTATGTCATAAAAATCAATATTTTAAAATCTGGCATGGTGATTGCATACACTTTTTCGTAACCCTTTTTACGAACCGGCTACCGCCCCAAGGAGCATGCCCATGACCAGCCTCCTTTCCATGAATCGCCGCAATTTTCTCCGCACCTCCGCAGCCGGCGCTCTCGTCGGCGCCGTGCCGGGCCTCCTGTCCTCCCGCGCCTTTGCCCAGAGCGCGCTCACCGTCGGCTTCATCTATGTCGGCCCCAAGGACGACTATGGCTACAACCAGTCCCATGCCGAGGGCGCGGCCGCCGTCAAGAAGCTCGCCGGAGTGACTGTTGTCGAGGAGGAGAACGTTCCCGAGACCGTCGACGTGCAGAAAACGATGGAATCGATGATCAATCTCGATGGAGCGGCGCTGCTGTTTCCGACCTCCTTCGGCTATTTCGATCCGCATATGCTCGCGATGGCCGCCAAATATCCGGAGGTGCAGTTCCGCCATTGCGGCGGCCTCTGGCAGGCCGGCAAGCATCCGGCGAATACCGGCTCCTATTTCGGCTACATCTTCCAGGGCCAGTATCTGAACGGCGTCGCGGCCGGCTATGCAACCAAAAGCAAGAAGATCGGCTTCGTGGCCGCCAAACCCATCCCGCAGGTTCTGCAGAACATCAACGCGTTCCTCCTCGGCGCCCGCTCGGTCGATCCCGCCATCACCTGCCAGGTGATCTTCACGGGCGAATGGTCGCTGGCCGTCAAGGAAGCCGAGGCCACCAATGCGCTCATCGACCAGGGCGCGGATGTCATCACCTGCCATGTCGACAGTCCGAAGGTGGTTGTCGAGACAGCCTCCGGACGCGGCGCTTTCGTCTGCGGCTATCATGCAAATCAGAGCCCGCTTGCGCCGGCGAAATACCTGACCGGTGCCGAATGGGCCTGGGGGAATGTCTATTCGGATTTCGTCAAGAAGGCGCAGGCCGGCGAAAAGCTCGGCAATTTCGTGCGCGGCGGCCTGAAGGACGGCTTCGTCAAGATGAGCCCGCTCGGTCCCGGCGTTTCCGATGAATCCCGCAAGAAGTTCGAGGCGACACTTGCCCAGATGATGGCCGGCAGCTTCTCGGTCTTCAAGGGCGCGCTCAAGGACAACAAGGGCAATGTCGTCATCACCGCGGACAAGAGCTACGCCGAAGATGCGATCGAGCTCGAGAGCATGAGCTATCTGGTCGAGGGTGTCGTCGGATCGACCGCCTGATCACAAGGGGAGAAGCGTCATGACGGCAGAAATTGACGACCGCACCCTGTCCATTCCGGCCGAAAGGCAGGCTCTCCTGCGCCCGGCGCTCGAGTGGCTCGCGCGAAAAGCCGAGCCGGTGGCAATCACGCTTGGCGCCATATTGGCGGGCACGGCGCTCTTCTCCCTGTTCATCCTTTCGGTCGGCAAATCGCCGGCCGACCTCTATCGCTTCATGTATACCGGCGGTTTCGGCAGCTGGTTTTCCATCCAGAACAGCCTGAGCCGCGCCTCTCCCCTGCTGCTCACGGCGCTTTGCGTCGCACTGCCGGCAAGGCTCGGTCTCGTCATCATCGGCGGTGAGGGTGCAGTCGTTCTCGGCGGCGTCGCGGCGGCGGCGATCGCGCTGCCGATCGTCGGCCTGCTGCCGCCGATCGTCACCCTCCTCCTCATGGCGCTGGCCGCCATGGTGATCGGCGGCATCTGGATCGGTCTTTCCGGCTTCCTGCGCCACTATCGCGGCGTCAACGAAACCATTTCGTCGCTTCTGCTCGCCTATATCGCCATCGCCCTGATGAACCAATTCGTCGAAGGGCCCCTGCGCGATCCGGCAAGCCTCAACAAACCCTCCACTAAACCGCTGCCGCACGACTATATGCTCGGCAACATTCCGGGCATGGATGTGCATTGGGGTCTCGTCATCGGCATCGTCGCCTGCATCCTCTCCTGGATCCTCATCGAGATGACCAGTTATGGATTTGCCGCGCGCATCGCCGGCGGCAATGTCCGGGCCGCGCAGATCCAGGGCTTGCCCGTCGGCCGCCTCATCGCCGGTTTCACGGCGATCGCCGGCAGCTTCGCGGGTTTGGCCGGCATGATCGAGGTCGCCGCCGTCCAGGGCAGCGCCAATGCGTCGCTCGCCGCCGGCTACGGCTACACCGGCATCCTCGTCGCCTTCCTCGCCCGGCACAATCCGCTGGCGATCATCCCGGTCGCCATTTTGCTCGGCGGCATCGATGCCTCCGGCGGGCTCATCCAGCGCCGCATGGGCCTGCCCGACGCGACTGTTCTGGTCCTGCAGGGCACGCTCTTCATCGTCATTCTGTTTTGCGAAACCTTCTACGGCCGTTTCAAGATCTTCAATCCCGACCTCTGGAAAAGGAGCGCATGATGGACGACACTGCCATCGGTCTTTGGGGCGTGCCCCTTGCCATTTTCGCCGGCGCAATCCGCGTGTCGACCCCCTTCATCTTCGTCAGCCTCGGCGAGACGATCACCGAGCGCTCCGGTCGCATCAATCTTGGGCTCGAAGGCACGCTCGTCTTCGGCGCCATGACCGCCTATGCCATCGCGGTCCTCAGCGGTTCGGCCTGGCTCGGCGTTCTGGCTGCCATGGCGACCGGCGCGGTCTTCGGCGCAGTGCACGGCTGGATATGCAAGTGGCCGAAGGTCAATGACATCGCCATCGGCATCGCGATGATGCAGTTCGGTCTCGGCCTTGCCTTCTTTCTCGGCAAGCCCTTCATCCAGCCCGTCGCGCCGCATCTGCCGGCAATCCCCTTCGGCTTCTGGTCGAGCCTGCCGCCGGTAGAGGCCGCGCTCAATATCAATATCCTCTTCATCCTCGGGGCAGTGCTTGCCGTCGTCTTATGGTGGGCGCTGAAGAACACCCGGATCGGCCTTGTACTGCGCGTCGTCGGCGACAGTACGGATGCAGCGCGCGCCATGGGCATCAATCCCGACCGCGTCCGGCTGCTGGCAACGGCCGTCGGCGGTTCGCTGGCGGCAATCGGCGGCGCCTATCTCTCACTCTACTATCCGGGCTCCTGGAACGAACGCATCTCGTCGGGCCAGGGCCTGATGGCCGTGGCGCTGGTGATCTTCGCCCGCTGGAACCCGATCGGCTGTTTCGTCGCGGCACTTCTCTTCGGCGGCGCCGGCGCACTCGGTCCGGCCCTGCAATCGGTCGGCGTGACCCAGGGATATTATCTTTTCTACGCCGCTCCCTACGTGCTCACGCTCGTCATCATGATCATCACTTCCTCGCCCACGCGCGCGCTTGCCGGCGCTCCCGGCGCACTCTCGCTCACCAAATAGGGAGATCAGCCATGAACCATCCCGCGACCGCCACCGCAGACCAGACGCTGACCTATATCGATGCCGACCCCTATGTGTGGCCCTATAACGGCGCCTTGCGACCTGACAATACCGCCCTCATCATCATCGACATGCAGACGGATTTCTGTGGGCCGGGCGGCTATGTCGACCACATGGGCTACGATCTGTCGCTGGTGCGCGCGCCGATCGAGCCGATCAAGAGAGTTTTGGCCGCCATGCGCGCCAAGGGCTATCACATCATTCACACCCGCGAGGGCCATCGCCCGGATCTTGCCGACCTTCCGGCCAACAAGCGGTGGCGGTCGCAGCGCATCAATGCCGGGATCGGCGATCCCGGCCCCTGCGGCCGCATCCTCGTGCGTGGCGAACTGGGCTGGGATATCATCGATGAGCTGAAGCCGATCGAGGGCGAGACGATCATCGACAAGCCGGGCAAGGGTTCGTTCTGCGCCACCGATCTGGAACTCATCCTCAATCAGAAGCGCATCGAAAACATCATCCTGACCGGCATCACCACCGATGTCTGCGTCCATACCACCATGCGCGAGGCCAACGACCGCGGCTTCGAATGCCTGCTCCTCGAAGACTGCTGCGGCGCGACCGACTACGGCAATCATCTGGCCGCCATCAAGATGGTGAAGATGCAGGGCGGCGTCTTCGGCTCTGTCTCCAATTCTACGTCCCTCGTGAGCCAGCTGCCATGAGCGTCATCCGCGACACGCCCCTGCCTCAAGCGGGCAAAGCCATCGGCATCGAAACGCTTGATATGACCATGCGCTTCGGCAGCTTTACCGCGCTCGACCATGTGTCGGTCAGCATTCCGGCCGGCAGCTTCCACGCCCTGCTCGGCGAAAACGGCGCGGGCAAATCGACCCTGGTCAAATGCATCATGGGCTTCTACCACCAGACATCCGGCTCGCTGTCGGTCGACGGTCGCGAAGTGACGATCACCTCGCCAAAGGATGCCGCCGCCTATGGGCTCGGCATGGTCTATCAGCATTTTACGCTTGTGCCGTCGCTGACGGGCGCCGAAAACCTCGTCATCAGCCGCACGGAAGTGCCCGCCGTCATCAACTGGCCCAGGGAGCGCAAGGCGCTCGCCGCGTTCATGGAGCGCATGCCCTTTCAGATTCCGCTGGACCGGCCTGTCAGCCAACTGGCCGCCGGCGAAAAGCAGAAGCTGGAGATCGTCAAGCAGCTCTATCTCGGCCGCAGCTTCCTCGTTCTCGACGAGCCGACCTCGGTGCTGACGCCGGCCGAAGCCGACGAGATGCTCGGTCTGGTGCGTGGCATGACCGAGCGCGGCGAGCTTACCGTATTGATGATTTCCCACAAATTCCACGAGGTGACCAAGTTCGCCGACGCGGTATCGATCCTGCGCCGCGGCAAGTTGATCGGCGGTGGCAAGGTGGGGGAATTATCAACAGCAGAGATGGCCGCGATGATGATCGGGGACGTCAAGCTCGCCGAACTCGATACCCGCATCCCCGTGACCGAAGCGGCGAAGCCGGTGCTGCGCATCGAACAGGTCAAGGCCCCGGACCGCTCCGGCCTGAAGACCATAGAGATCGACAGCCTGACGGTGCATGCCGGCGAGATCGTCGGCATTGCGGGCATATCCGGCAATGGCCAGAAGGAGCTCACCGAGATCCTTGCCGGTCAGCGGCCGACACAAGCGGGCTCCGTCACCGTCAAGGGGGCCGCCTATGGTGCCACGCGACCGGAGACGCGCCGCAACAATGTCCGCTTCATTCCCGAGGAGCCGTTGCAGAATGCCTGCGCGCCGCGCATGAGCGTCAGCGAAAATCTGGCCTTTCGGACCTTCGATCTCAAGGAGAGCGGTGCGGATGCGATCTGGCTCAACAGGAAGAAGATCAGGAAGGGCGCAACTGCGCTCATAGCCGATTTCAAGGTCAAGACGGCTTCGCAGTCCTCGCCGATCGCGGCCCTGTCCGGCGGCAATGTCCAGCGCGCCGTGCTGGCGCGGGAGCTGACGGGTGAGGTCGATCTCCTGATCGTCTCCAACCCCTGCTTCGGCCTCGACTTTTCCGCCGTCGCCGAAATCCGGGCCCGTATCATGCGCGCCCGCAATGCGGGGGCTGCCGTGTTGCTGCTGTCGGAGGATCTGGATGAGCTGATGGAAATGTCCGACCGGATCATGGTGATCTCCGAGGGCAAGCTCGTCTATGAGACCGCGGCGCGAAGCGCCGATATTTCGGTGATCGGCGCACATATGGCGGGGCATCACTGATGAGAGAGATCCCCGCCCAACCCTTCGCCTTCCCCCTGCAACGCGATGCTGTCGCGCTTGTAGTCATCGACATGCAGCGCGATTTCGCCGAGCCGGGCGGCTTCGGAGCAAGTCTTGGCAATGATGTCAGCCGCATCACCAGGATCGTCCCGGATGTGAAGCGGCTGATCGAAGGCTTCCGCAAGGCCGGCCTGCCGGTCATCCACACGATGGAATGCCACAGGCCAGACCTTTCGGATCTGCCCGCTGCCAAACGAAACCGTGGCAATCCCACGCTCAGGATCGGTGACGAAGGCCCGATGGGGCGCATTCTTATTGTCGGCGAACCCGGCACCGCGATCCTGCCCGAGCTCGCACCGATCGACGGCGAGACCGTCATCGAAAAGCCGGGCAAGGGTGCTTTCTACGCGACCGAACTCGGCGATATCCTTGGGGATAGGGGCATACGGCAGCTCGTCTTTGCGGGAGTGACGACAGAGGTCTGCGTCCAGACCACCATGCGCGAGGCGAACGACCGCGGCTATGAATGCCTGCTCGCCGAAGAGGCCACCGAAAGCTATTTCCCTGAGTTCAAGGCCGCCACCATCGCGATGATCCGCGCACAAGGCGCGATCGTCGGCTGGACAGCGCATGTCGATGACATTCTGGAGACCATCAATCATGCCTAGGACGACGCGCGAAACCCTGACGACGGGTGGCTGGAAGGATCTGGCCTTTGGTCCCTTTCGCGAGGACGTCACCATTCATTGGATCCAGCCTTTCGAAGGAGACCAGCCCGGCGTTGCCCTTTTGAAATACGAAGCCGGCGCTTCCGTGCCCCGCCACAGGCATGAAGGGCTTGAAACCATTCTCGTGCTCGAAGGCATACAATCGGATGAAGCCGGCGACTACGCCAGGGGCTGCTATATCGTGAATGCTGCGGGTACCGAGCATTCGGTTTGGAGCGATACGGGCTGCGTCGTGCTCATCCAATGGGACCGACCGGTGACCATATTGGAGGATAGCTGATTGGCCCTGTGTGCCTCCTCCATACATGCGTCGGCACCGCATTCTTCCTATTTCTTCTTCGGTGCCAGTTCCCACTTGCCCTGGGCGTTCTTCACGAAGCGACGATCTCCTTTGTAGAACGTCACGGCGCCCGTCCGATCGACCTTGATCGCGGTTGGCAGCGGCTGGGCCGCCGCCTTCAGCCGTTCGACCAGCTCAAATGCCTCTTCCCGCTTGCCTGCTTCGATGAGCGTCATCAGCTTTGACTTGTATTCCATCCTTATACTCCTATTCATGGAGGACTGGGGACCGACGAATTAGGCGGTCAGTCGTCTCTACATATTGATCAGCCAGTACGGCGTTGCATGAACAGCGAACGCAGTGCCACAACCACCACGCAAGCACTTGAAACCAGGAAAATGGCGCCCGACATCGCGTAAATCGTCGGGGAGGCGCCAGCGTTCATCTTGCCGAACAGCACGACCGGCAGCGTGTTTTGTCGGCCTGCGAGATAGAAGGCGCGTGTAAACTCGTTGAGCGACAGCAGGAACGAAAAGATGAACGCGCTTATGAGACCCGGCCGGACAAGCGGCAGGGTGATATCGTAGAATTGCCGGAAACGGCTTGCGCCGAGATCATCCGCCGCCATCAGATAGGTGCGCTTGACGGCGGCGAAGCTCGTCAGAATGACGATGAAGGCGAACGGCATTGCCCAGAGCAGATGGCCGGCGATCACAGTCAATGCCGATGCTTTCACGCCGGCCCGGCTGAGGACCGTCGAGAGCGCCAGTCCCTGTATGACACCCGGCACGAACATCGGCAAAAGCACCGTCAGAAACCATGCGGTGCGGCCGCGATGAAGCTGGCGGTAAGCAAGTGCTGCGGCCAGCGACAGGGCCGTCGCGATGACCGCCGTCGCAAGTGCGATGATGAGCGATTGGCCGAGCGCGGCGATGAGCGCATGCTCCGAACCGAGCGCTTCGTACCACTTCAAGGTTACATCGGAGAGACGCGGCAATCCCGGCTGCAGCGACGGATTGAACGAGACGCCAAGCAGATAGAGCGGTGGGGCATAGATCACCGCAAGGCCGACCACGGTCAGCGTCCAGATGACGATGCGAGGAGTCGTTCCTTCCCTGACGATCATTGGCCGCGATCCTCAAACAGCGACGCCAGGCCGAATATGGCGTCCCCGATCAGGACCAGCCCGAAGACGACGACCAGCATGAGCGTCGAGATAGCGAAGGCGAGCGGGAAATTGGCGACGCGCATCACATCATTGATCATGACCGAGACGATGGAAGCACCGGCGCCACCGAGCATCTGCACCTCGGTCGAAGAGCCCGCGACCATGACAAAAACAAACAAAAATCCAGCAAAGACGCCGGAATAGGTCAGCGGCAGCAACACCGTGCGCGCCATGGTCCAGAAGCCGGCGCCGAGGTCCCTCGCCGCCGCCATCGCAACCGGATCGACGCGGCGCATGGAGAGCAGGATGGGGAAGGCCGCAAACGGCAGATAGGACGCGATCAGCCCGACAATCACGGCGAAGTCGCTGAACAGCAGCCAGTCGAGCGGCGCATCCGTTATCCCAACCTGCTGAAGGAGCGTATTGATGACGCCGGTGCGGCCAAGCAGGAGCCGCCAGGAGAAGGAGCGAATGAGATAGGAGGTGAAGAACGGGATCGTCAGAAGCGCCGCGAGCCCGATCGACAGCCTGGGCCCGGCGAGGAAATACATCGCATAGGCAGTGGGGTAGGCGATCACGAGGCAAATGCTGGCCGTCAAAAACGCCTTGCCGAGCGTGGAGAGGAATACACTCCAGCGCCCCGCCTCCAGAATAGAGCCATAAGCGGCAACGCTGAATTCTGGCTTGATCCAATAGGTTGCGGAATCCCAGGCACAGAAGCTCCAGACCACGACCAGGATCAGTGGCGCAAGGCCAAGCACAAGGATGGCTGCGAGCGGTGCTGCCAGCAATAGACTCGGTGTCTTCATATCCTCGGCCCGCTTCTAAGAGCATCCATCGGCGTTGATCCCCGTCGGCTCGGGGCCGGTCGTCCTCTTTGGAAAGACAGGCCAGCCCCGGTCCATCTCATCACATCAGGCGTTGCGCAGCTTCTGCCACCATTCTTCGTAGAGTTGGAAATTGTCCGGGCGGCAATTCTGCCAGTAGACCTTCCCGGAGAACTTGGCCTTCACATGGTCGGCAAGCTTGGCCACATCGTCCGCCTTGTATTCGTCCGGATGGGCCTTGGCGTAGGCAAGGTTGTTGTCGGTCGGCACGAGGTAGCCGCGCGCCTTGCCCAATTCGCACCCGTAGAGACCGGCGAGCAGACCATCGACGAACTTATGGGCAACGTCGGCCTTGCCGCGCCCCGCGGCACCCTTGAGCAGCACCGTGTTGTTGCCCCAGCCTTCATAGCCTTCCACCGGAGCAGCATATTCCACCTGAAGTCCGCGCTTGCGACCCTCGTAGACGATCGGCTCCCAGCCGGTCATCGCGTCGACTTCCTCGTTGGCCACCAGCTGTACGCCCTGTTCCCAACCGTTCCAGAAGGTGCGGAACTGGCCGTCCTTCTTGTGCTTGATCAGGAATTCCATGACGAGGCCGAGCTCGGATTCCGAAAGGTTGCCGGGATCCTTGATCGGCTTGTTTTCTGCACCCTTGAGGTAGATGGCGGTGAAGATGGCGCTGTTGATCCAGGCGTCTTCCATGGCGACCCGGCCCTTGAGCTTGGGATCGAATATCACGCCATAGCTGTCGACCTTGCCAAGCTTATCGGGGCGATAGATGATGGAGTCGGCGTTCACCACGGTCGGAATGCCGTATTGCTTTCCCTCGTAGGTCAGTGTCGGAATATCCTTTGCCCACTGCCAGATGCCGGCAAAGTTCGGGATCTTGGAGAGATCCCACGGAGCGATCAGCCCCTGCTTGGCGAGCTCGCGTTCGGCGCCGCCCTGAAAGCCACCGACATCGAAAAGATCGTTGGCGTTGCCGGCGGCAAGACGGGCGACGACGGGACCGACATCGTTGCCATTATCGGTGAATTCGGGCGAAACACCACTCTGGATTGCAAATTCTTGCCATTTGTCGCCGATGTCGAGCGTCGCGGTGGCCCAGAATGCAACCGACGCCTCATCAGCCATGGCTCTGTTGGCACCGAGCCCACCAACGGAAAGCGCGGCCGCACCCGCGCCCATGAGCTTCAGCATGTCGCGGCGTTGCAGATTGCTCCTCAAGGCGGAGGAGGCGGAATTACTGCCTTTGTTCATCGTGTTATTCCCTTCCCTTTTTTCCGAGTATTTCAGCCATTTGGGTTTTACTCATCGCCTCCAGCCAGCGCCGGCATTCCGGAGCGGTCAATCAGAAGTGCTGCACCCGGCTTCAGCCGCACGCGCACCCTCTCGCCCGGCATGGGGGGGGTGGTATCCGCACTTGTCGTCACCACCATGCGCTGGCTGTCGGCGAAGGCAAGGGCAACGTCATGGCTGAGCCCGCGATAGACACTTTCTACTACTTTAAGTTCAATTGTATCGGGCTCGCTTTCAACACTCGCGAGAAGTTCTATTCGGTCTGGTCGAATCGCCACGAGGGCATCGGCGGGCTTGGTCCCGGCAAACGTAGCGGTCAGTTTTTGACCTGCGATAACAACCACCGCCCGGTTGTCCGAAATCGAGATGCTCTCCGGCTTCAACAAGGTATCGATGCCGACGAAACGTGCGACGAAAGCATTGGCCGGAGCCTCGAAGAAGCGTGCCGGCGTGTCGACCTGTTCGATGCGGCCGCTGTGCATCACCGCCATGCGATCCGAGAGGCTGAGCGCCTCATCCTGATTGTGGGTGACGAGAATGAACGTCGCGCCGGTGCGCTTGTGGAGCCGCCCGAATTCGTCCCGCATCTGTTGGCGCAAGCGCTCGTCAAGCCCGGTCAGGGGCTCGTCGAGCAGCAGGATGCCGGGTTCCATGACAAGCGCGCGGGCAAGCGCCACGCGCTGACGCTGACCGCCGGAAAGGAGATTGACGTCGCGATCCGCGAAACCGGAGAGTTCGACAAGGTCTAGAGCCCCCTCGACCTTGGTCTTCAGCGCAGAACCGGACAGCCCCCGCAATTTCAGCCCGTAGCCGATATTCTGCGCGACATTCATATGCGGAAACAGCCCAAGCGACTGGAAGACGGTGTTGACCGGCCGGCGATTGGCCGGGACGCCGGCCATGTCCTTGCCATCGAAAAGGACACGGCCTGATGTCGGCTCGTCGAAGCCACCGATCAGTTTCAACAGCGAACTCTTGCCGCAGCCCGACGAGCCAAGCAGGGTGAAAAACTCCCCTGCGTTCACGTCGAGCGTCACGTCATCGACGGCGCGAACCGGACCGTAACTTCTGACGATATGGTCAAGACCGATCGCTATCGCCACGTCAGATGCCTCCCCCATCGCGTTCACGAATGAGGAGCAGGCCCTCCTCATTCACCTCTAGCTCCTGCCCGGCGACCACCAGCGACGTCGAGGTCGGTTCCTCGACGATGAGCGGGCCTGAGATCTTCTCCAGATACGGCAATTTTGTGCGCTCGTAGACCGGGCAAGGCGTCCATCCGATCGCTCCGCCGAAATAGACCTCTCGCTGGCCCTTTAAGGCAGCGTCCAGCGAGCGGCCGTCAGGCTTCAATTTCGGAATGGCGATGACCGGGCCGCGCAACACCGCCTCAAGATGGATCATGGTGATCTCGATCGCCGAGGCCGGAAGGCGGAAGGCATAAGCGCGCTCATGAGCGGCATGATACCGCTCGGCAAAACTTTCAGTGTCATCGCCGGGTTCGAACAGGGCGAAGACGCCGTGCTCCTGGCCACGATAGCGGGCTTCGACGCGGCAGGTGTACCGTATGTCGGCCGCGGCGCCCTTGGCGAAGTAGGTGACCGCCTCACGCTTCAATCCATCGAAACGGCGCTTCAGCTCATTGATCGCCTCCGGTTCAAGGGGCGAGAACCAGGTACCGCGGAAATCGGCGCGCGGTTCGGCCGCCAGCATTCCCCAGGCCGAGAAGATGCCGGGATGCTGCGGCACCACCGTCACTTTCACCCCGAGATCGCGCCCGAGGCGGGAGGCAAGCGCGGGTCCGGCGCCGCCGGAAATCACAAAGGCAGCGTCGCGCGGATCATGTCCGCGTTGGACCGTCACGAGTTTGAGCGCATTGATCATCGAAGCGTGGGCGATCTCGACGATGGCGAGCGCTGCATCCTCCACGGATAACCCAAGCGGCTCAGCCACGGTTGCGATTGCCGCGACCGCCTTGTCCTTGTCGAGCTGCATCTGCCCATCCGCAAAGCTTGCCGGATCGAAAATGCCAAGCGTGAGCAGGGCATCGGAGAGGGTCGGCTTATCTCCGCCCCGACTGTAACAGGCGGGCCCAGGCATCGAGCCTGCGCTTTCCGGCCCCACGCAAAGCGCGCCGCGCTCGTCGATACGGGCGATGGAGCCACCGCCTGCGCCGATTTCAACGATATCCACGACCGGCACCTGCACGGGATAGCCGGGTGCAATGCGGGTATGCTCGAGCTTGTATTCGCTATCGAGCGTCGGGCGGCTGTCATGGATCAATGAGCATTTTGCCGTCGTGCCGCCGACATCGAGCGAAAGTATTTCCGATTCGCCAAGCACCGCGCCGATGCGCGCCGCTCCAGCCACCCCGCCGGCCGGGCCGGATTCGACGAGCGTCAACGGGCTCATCTGCGCCTGATCGAATGTCGAGATGCCTCCGTTGGATTGCATGGCGTAATAGGGGCAGGTGAGATCGCGCTCGGTCAATGCGCTTTCGAGGCGCGCGAAGTAGCGTTTGATGATCGGCTGCACATAGGCGTTCAGCACAGTCGTATTGGAGCGCTCATACTCACGCCACTGACGGGAAACCTCATGGCTCGCGCAGACGGTCGCATCCGGCAGGGCGTCGGCCAGTGCCCTGGCACAAAGGATCTCGTGTTCGGGATTGACGTAGCTATGCAGGAAGACGACCGCCACCGCCTCCACATTACGGGCGCGGCATTCGCGGATGATGGGCTCGAGATCGTCAAGCACGATCGGGGTCAATACCCGGCCCTTGGCATCCAGGCGCTCACGGACTTCGAAGCGCAGGCTGCGCGGCACGAAGGGCTCCGGGCTCTTGAAATGCAGATTATAGAGATCGGGCCGATTTCCACGGCCGATTTCCAGCACATCGCGAAAACCGGCTGTCGTCACAAGCGCCGTCTTGACGCCCTTGCGCTCTGTGATCGCATTGATGACCGTCGTCCCGCCATGGGCGAAGAAGATCACGTCGCGGGTGGAAAGCCCGTCCTTCTGTTCGGCAAGCTCGATGGCCGAGAGCACCCCTTCGGACTGATCGGGAATGGTTGTCAGGCTCTTGGCGGTGAAAACCTCGCCGGTGCGCTCGTCGTAGCCGACGAGGTCGGTAAAGGTACCTCCCACATCCGTCGCCAATCTGATCATACCGCCACCCTCTCTTCAAATCCGTACCGGCTTTTCGCCTCCTCCTTCGTGATGTAGCCGTTCTCGACATCGCGCCGGACGCTCTCGGCCTCACGAGCGCCTGCCTCGCCCCAGCCGCCGCCGCCGCCGGTAATGATGCGCACGAGATCGCCACGCTTGAGCGCGATATCTGGCTCGCGGCCAAAATTGCGTGTCAAGCCGTCGCGATCCTCCACCTGCAGGAGATTGGGAGTGCCGGGTGCGCCTCCTTCAACTCCCCAGGGGGGAGTTTGTGTCCGCCCGAAGCTGCAATAGGCAGATGCGCCGTCTTCGAGCACTTCATAGTCGCGGATGACTCCGAAGCCGCCGCGACGGCGGCCCGCGCCTGAGCCACCCTCGACATTGAGGGCATAGCGGCGCACAAGCAGCGGGAAACGCGCCTCGATGACCTCGACCGAGTAATTGTAGGTATCGCCGTCGGTGAGGGCGATCAAGGCATTTGCACCGTCCGCATCCTCGCTCGCGCCCCAGCCGCCATGCTGCGGCTCGATATGGATGAAGGGTTGGCCCCCCGCATCCTTGCCGGCGAGATAGACGACGCAGAGGCTGGTATAGGACCCCGCCGAAAACCGTTCCGGCATGAGCCCGGCAAGGGCCTTCCACACAAGTTCGGAGGCATGGACCGAGCCTTCGTAATACCAGCCGGTCGGCGACGGCTTTTCCGCCGTGAAGACCGATCCCCGTGGCGCAACGACGGTGAGCGGCCGAAACCAGCCTTCGTTGGAGGGGGCCTGCGGCGCCACCAATGCCTTGAATATGGTGCGCACAGCCGACTGCAGCGCGCCCGCCGCACAATTGATCGGACCGGCAACGGCCGGCGGGCAACCGGTGAAGTCAGCGGTCAGTTGGTCGCCTGCAATCGTCACCGCAACCCTGACTGCGATGGGATCGGTGGTCACGCCATCCCCATCGATGATATCCTCGGCTTCATAGGTCCCGTCAGGCAAGGCGGCAATGGCGGCGCGCGCCTGCTTTTCGCTCACCGTCAGGAGATGATCGAACGCGGCCTCGACGACATCGACGCCATATTTCCGGGCAAGTTCATCCATCCGGCGCGCAGCGACCCGAACAGTTGCCACCTGTGCCGTCAGATCGCCGATGGCAATGTCGGGCAGGCGGACGTTTTCACGGATGATGCGGAGGATTTCGCCGGAGAAGCGGTCGCTACGCACCACCTTGACGCCGGGCAATCTCAGCCCTTCCTGAAAGACCGAGACGGCATTGGGCGCAAGCGAGCCGGGAACCGAGCCGCCGACATCGAGATAATGGGCAACATTGATGGCATAAGCCAAAATCCGACCATCGAAGAAGATCGGCTTGACGATGGCAAAATCGCAGGCATGCGTGCCGCCGGAATAGGGATCGTTCGTGAGCAGGATGTCCCCGTCCTCGAGATCCTCGCCATAGAGTGCGATCAGCGATTTGACCTGCGTGCCGAAAGTACCGGTGAACAACGTGATGCCGTTCATCTGCGCGACCAGTTCCCCGGCGTGCGTCAGGAGACCGCAGGCGAAATCGAGCACCTCGTAGATCACCGGGCTCATCGAGGTTCTGGCCATCACCACGCCCATCTCATCGACGGTTGCAGTCAGCTTGCCTTCGATGATCTCCTGGGTCACGGGATCGACAGTGGTCACGAAGCACCCCTCAACGCTATGTTATTAAAACATAGATTAGGGATGAATTGATCACCTCGATAGCCTTCCTGATGGGTGGGCGAGCCGCAATCCATATCCTACCCATTCGGGTGGGTTAACGGCTTAGGATACCTTTGTCACGCGCCACGGACACTGCCGCAGTCCGGGTCGAGACATTGAGCTTGGCGAAGATATTGCGCAGATGGAACTTGATCGTGTTGTCGGAGAGCTTAAGGGCGCGGCCGATTTCCTTGTTGGAAAGTCCGGCGCTCAGCAGTTCCATCACTTTGCGCTCGCGGCTGGTAAAGCCGGACATATCCTCGCCGGCCGATGCCTGCTGCGCCTCATCGGCGATCACAAGCAAGGATTCGAGCCGCTTGCGGGTAATATCCGCGACCGCCGGATGATCGGCGAGCGCACGAAGATCGGCGAGCCGCACCGCGTGCTCGAGATGGAGGAGCGTACGGTAATCGGCAAGCGGCATCGTCAACACGAGATCGGAAAGGCGGGTCGCGGCCAGATCGGCACGGCCCTCGGCTGTCAGAAGCCCGATCTCGATGAGCTCGAGCTCAATGGCGCGCAGGGTATGCGGGCGCTGAGCCTGGCGCGTGATCAGCCGATTGAAAACGTCGCGTGCCTTCGAAGGTTCGCCGAGCGCCAGGTACGCGCGTGTCCAGAAGAGCGATGGGGTCACGCCACGCAGATGGATTGACAATGCATTGGCACGATCCGAGGCCTCAGCCTGCGCGCCGAAGCCGTTGGCCTCGGCATGGCGGATCGCCTGAGCCAGATCGCCCGACGCCAACAAAAGCAGGGCGCGCTCGCCATCGACCAAGCGGATGAGCCTATCGAAGCCACGGCGGCGTGCAACCGCGCGAACGCGATCCATCGCGGCGTGGGCGGCAAGATGGTCCCCGCGCATGCGCAGGATCCGCTGTTCAGCCATGAAGCCGGCGGCAAGAAGATCAAACCAGGTGTCGTGACGTTCAAGATGCGGCAGCGCCCAGCCCAGCGTTTCCGCTGCCGCTTCCGTGTCGCCGCGGATGGAAAGAAGCTCGGCCTTCAGCACCTGGCCGACGGCATCGAGGTCGCTACCGGGGCCGATATTGGTCTGCGCTTCGCGGATCAGCTGGTCATAGGCCGAAATCGCGCTCGCGCAATCTCCCGAGAGGAAGGAGGCCTGACCGACATGGGTATAGAGATGCATCGCGCCGAAATCGGCACCGCCGTCGCGAAAGGCGCGGATGGCAAGCTGACCATAGTGCAATGCGCGGTCGAGCTCGCTGCGGATCAGGAAATTGTATGAGAGCATGTTCAGCGCGAGCGCCCGATGGATAAGCTCCACGCCGTCCGGCCGCTGCAAGTCGTCCTCGAGTGCCGAAAGATCGGCCGCACTTGCCCAACGATCCATGTAGAGCGCCATGAGAATGCGCACGACACGGAGATCCTTCGCCAGCGTCTCGTCAGCGGCAACAGCACGCTCCGCTATGGCGATATAATGGTTGGCGGCGTCGAGCTGCGCCGCCTTGGCGCAGAAAATCGCAAGCCCGAGGGCCGCAAGCGGAAAGCGACCAAGATCGATCTCGGCAGCGCGCCCGCTCAGCGCCTGGAAGAGCGTTGCGCCGCCGCGTGTGGTGGCGTAGATGCGCCGCCAGCCGCCGGCAGTTTCGACGATGCGCGCCGCCAGATTGGCGTCATCCGCGAGAAGCGCGTGCTGGACCGCCCGCTCGATATCACCCTGAGCTTCGAACCAGCGCGCCGCCCGGTTCAGCGTGCGCTTGGCGTCAACACCCCTGCGGCTGGCGGTTTCCTTCAGGAAGGCGTTGAAGACCGGATGATAACGCATCCAGTTGCCGGGTCCGGCAAGCAGGGTGATGGGAAGGGCGTGCTGGTTCAGCCGTTCGATGAGGCCCGCGCGCGCTCCCCCTTCCAATACCGCCTCGAGCAGACCACGATTGAAGGCAGGCAAGGCGGCGGTCTCGATCAGAAACAGACGGATGTCCTCAGGCAAGTGTTCAAACACCTGCTCCGAGAGATAGGAGCCCATGTCGGCACTCCCGCCGTCGAACGAGGCCAGAATGGAATAACCTTCGTCCGCTTCCGAAACCAGCAGGCTCACCATCTGCAGCGCCACGGCCCAGCCCTCCGTCCGGCGATTGAAGGAGCCGACCTGCTCTTCGGTCAGATCGATACCCTTGCCGGCAAAGAATTCCCGCGCCTCGGAATCGGAAAAGCCGAGTTCGGCAATCCCAAACTGCTTGAATTCGCCGCTGAGCCGCAACGCAGAAAGGGGAAAGCGCGGCGGGCTGCGGGTCACCAGCACCAGTTTGACGTGGCTGAGCGAGGGATCGGCGAGGATCTTCGCCATCAGCGCCTCGGTCGCATCCGTCTGAGCGAAATGATAATCGTCGAGGAAGACGATGACGGGGCCCTCGAGCTTGCGCAGGCGCGTCGCAAGGACGGAAAGAAGCGCGCTTGCCGGCAGATTGCCGGCGTCGCCGCCGTCCTCGGCCAGAAGCGGCTCCAGCGCATCGATGAGGGCAAGAAGAAAGGTGGCATGATCCATATGCTCGGCATCAAGCGAGGCCCAGCAGAGACTGACACCTTCCTCCTTCAGCAGCTCGTACCATTGCGCCGCAAGCGAGGTCTTGCCGTAACCGGCAGGCGCCACGATGGTCGTCAGCCGACGCAGTCCGGCGCGCTGAAGCTGCCGCAACAGATCGCCGCGCTTGATGGTTTGCTGTCCGCTTGTTGGGGGAGCAAATCGGTTCTGTCCACTCATGGGGCGCGATGATGCGGACTTGGCAGGCTCTTGGCAAGTCAAGCTAAACCTCGTCTCTTAGTTGTCCCCTGTGGGGCAAATCTGGAAACGATTTCAGTCATTGCGCATGCTTCGAGGAAGACGACCGACAGAGATCGGTCTCGCTTACCACACAGCGGGCTTCGATGGCGGACCCGCCGAAACGGGACCGTCATCGCTTCATCGTATCAATAGATCTCCGGCACGTACATTTCCAGCGGCACCGGCGTGCGATGATAGTCGGCATTGCGCATGCGCTCGGGCAGGATGATTTCCGGCTTCGGCACATTTTCATAGGGGATCTGGGTGAGGAGATGCGCGATGCAGTTGAGGCGCGCCTTCTTCTTGTCGACGGCGTGCACGACCCACCACGGCGCTTCCGGAATGTGAGTACGTTCCAGCATCTCTTCCTTGGCCTTGGTATATTCCTCCCAGTGCACGCGGCTCTGGAGGTCCATCGGCGACAGTTTCCATTGTTTCAGCGGATCCTGAATGCGCATGCCGAAACGGAATTCCTGCTCCTCGTCGGTGATCGAGAACCAGTATTTGATGAGGATGATGCCAGAGCGCACCAGCATGCGCTCGAAATCGGGAACAGAGCGGAAAAATTCTTCGAGCTCCTCCGATGTGCAGAAACCCATGACGCGCTCGACGCCGGCGCGGTTATACCAGCTGCGGTCGAACAGCACCATTTCGCCGGCGGTCGGCAGATGGGCCGTGTAGCGCTGGAAATACCATTGATGACGCTCGCGCTCCGACGGCGCCGGCAGCGCGACCACGCGGCAGACGCGCGGATTGAGGCGCTGCGTGACCCGCTTGATCGCGCCGCCCTTGCCGGCGGAATCGCGGCCCTCGAACAGCACGACAACCTTCAGCTTCTTGTATTGCACCCAGTCCTGCAGGCGCACGAGTTCGTGCTGGAGGCGAAAGAGCTCGCGGAAATAGATCCTGCGGTCGAGCGAGGGGCCGGTCTCGTCACCCATCCCCTCGGCAACCAGCTCGTCCAGGCGATCTTCCTCGAGCTGCATCTCCAGTTCTTCGTCGAAGCTATCGACAATCTCGTCCTTGATGCGGTTGAGCCGATCCTGGGTCTCTTCGGTCATTGCGCGCTTCCTGCTCTGTTTTCCTATTGATGTTGAAATATTCGACCGGAAGGAGCCAGCGCGCTCGCGCTCACTCAAGTCGCGGTATTACTCGGCAGTCCAGCCGCCATCGACGGAAAGCGTCGTGCCGGTGATCTGCTTGGCGGCGTCGCTGCACAGAAATACGGCGACAGCGGCAATTTCATCCACGGTGACGAATTCCTTCGTCGGTTGGGCGGCGAGCAGCACGTCGTGCTTGACCTGCTCTTCCGTCATGTTGCGTGCCTTCATCGTCTCTGGGATCTGCTTTTCGACCAGCGGCGTCCAGACGTAACCCGGCGCGATCGCATTGACGGTGACGCCATCCTGCGCAGCTTCCAAGGCGATCGTCTTGGTCAGGCCGGTGATCCCGTGCTTGGCCGAGACATAGGCCGACTTGAAAGGCGAGGCGACCAGCGCATGCGCCGAGGACGTGTTGATGATGCGGCCCCACTTGCGGGCCTTCATGCCGGGAATGGCGGCCTTGATCGCATAGAAGGCGGCCAGAAGATTGATGCGGATGATCGCTTCCCATTTGTCATCCGGGAATTCCTCGATCGGGGCGACAAACTGGATGCCGGCATTGTTGACGAGAACATCGAGGCTGCCGAAGGCTTTCTCGGCATCGCGCACCATTGAGGTCACTTCCTCGCCGTTCATCATGTTGGCGCCGGAATAGCGGCACTTCACGCCGAAATCGGCTTCGATCGCTGCGCGTTCCCTCTCGATCGCGTCGGCATCGCCGAGACCGTTGATCGTAACGTTCGCACCTTCGGCGGCAAAGGCGCGCGCAATCGCAAGCCCGATGCCGCTCGTCGAACCAGTGACCAGCGCATTCTTCGAAGTCAACGAACCCATAATGCAACTCCCGCAATCTCTATGACATGGTTGAGTAAATGGAAAATGCCGAGATGAGCGCACACTGCCAGTGTCATATGTCGCTTTGATAACAGATCCGACGGCCAGTCGGCGGCAACTATCCGGCAACTGACATTTCACTGTCATGCAACCATGCAAGTTTTCGCCGCTGCGCCCGGCGGTTTTCTCCAACTGTGGAAAAATGCGATGAAGGTCGAAGACATTCTGAAGCATGCCTATGCGATGCCGCTGACCAATCCTTCCTATCCTCCCGGACCCTATCGGTTTTTCAATCGCGAATACATCATCATAACCTATCGCACCACGCGCGAGGCACTGCAGGCCGTGGTGCCGGAGCCGCTCGAAATCGACGAGCCGCTGGTGAAATACGAATTCATCCGCATGCCCGACTCCACCGGCTTCGGCGACTATACGGAGACCGGGCAGGTCATCCCGGTCAGATATCGGGGCCAGGCTGGCGGCTACGTCCATTCCATGTATCTGGACGACGATGCGCCGATCACCGGCGGCCGCGAGATCTGGGGCTTCCCGAAGAAACTCGCCAATCCAAAGATCGTCAACGAAGGCGAGGTCATCGTCGGCACGCTGCATTACGGCAGCGTGCTGTGCGCGACGGGAACGATGGGCTACAAGCACAAGCCGGTAGAGCAGGCACCGTTGCTTGCCGCTCTGTCCGAGCCCAATTTCCTGATCAAGATCGTGCCGCATGTCGACGCCACGCCGCGCATCTGCGAGCTCGTGCGCTACTACCTGACCGATATCACCATCAAGGAAGCCTGGACTTCGCCCGCCGCCCTCGACCTCAGGCCGCATGTGATGGCCGACGTGGCGCGGCTGCCGGTTCTGGAAGTGGTCTCGGCCGTCCATTTCACCGCGGATCTGACGCTCGGGCTCGGCGAAGTCGTTTACGACTATCTCGCCGAGCGCAGGTAACAGAGCCTTATCTTTCCCTTTGCTGGAGATGCACCGTGCTCGAACGAAACGCCAAAGCCGCAGTGCCGACAATCCCCGAAATTGCCGCGCAATATGATCGTGTCGCCCTGGTATTTCAGGGCGGCGGCGCGCTCGGTGCCTATCAGGCTGGCGTCTACCAGGCTCTGGCGGAGGCGGGATGCGAGCCAACATGGCTTTCCGGCGTGTCCATCGGCGCCGTCAACGCGGCCATCATCGCCGGCAACGAGCCGCGCCACCGCCTGCAGCGCCTCGAACAGTTCTGGCAGATCATTTCCGGCCGCAAGATCTGGGCCTACACGCCGGAAGGCGACGTCTTCCGCGACATCCGCAACCGCACCAGCTCATGGATGACCATGACGATGGGGCAGCCCGGCTTCTTCAAGCCGCGCTTCCCCAATCCATGGCTCGAACTGCCGGGCGCAGAGGGCGCTACAAGCTTCTATGATTCCGCCGAACTGAAGAAAACGCTGGAGATGCTGATCGATTTCGACGTGCTGAACGACGGCAAGAAGCGCTTCAGCGTCGGCGCGGTCAATGTCAGGACGGGCAACTTCGTCTATTTCGACACCGACAATCTGCGCATCGAACCGGAACACATCATGGCGAGCGGCGCGCTGCCGCCCGCCTTGCCGGCCGTCCGCATAGAAGGTGAATATTATTGGGACGGCGGCATCGTCTCCAATACTCCGCTGCAATATCTGCTCGACCAGGACGAGGATCGCAGCTCGCTGGTATTCCAGGTCGATCTGTTCAGCGCCCGCGGCGTGTTGCCGCGCAGCATGCCGGACGTACTGTCGCGCCACAAGGATATCATGTATTCAAGCCGCACCCGGCAGAACACCGACAATTTCAAGCGTATCCACGGGCTGAAGATGAAGCTGCTCGGCGCTCTGAAGCGAGTCCCGAAGGACCAGCTGACCCCGGAAGAGGAAGAGTTGATCATCGACTATTCCGATGCCGGCGTCGTCAACATCGTCCACCTGATCTATCAGCACAAGAACTACGAGGGCCACGCCAAGGACTATGAATTCTCCGGCACCTCGATGCGCGAACATTGGGACATGGGCCTCGAGGACACCAAGCGCACACTGCGCCATACCGAATGGCTGCTGCCGCCCCTCGGCGACGACGCCGTTGCGATCCACGACCTGCATCGCGAAGACCCGGTCTGAGACGGCACCGTTTTGGTGCCTATGCGCTCGTGAGCATCACGACTTCCGTTCTGATCCGGGCGTCATCGATTTCCACGATCCGATAGCCGAACGCGTCGGTATCCACCCGAAGCGGGTCGGAATGCCTAATGATTTGATAGGAAACAGCCGGCGTGGCGAACTGGCTGATATTCGCTTGGCGGACCTCGTCTATCATGTGGTAATGACCGCAAAATACCGATAGCTCGCAATCGGTGCGGGAAAGAAGCAGCGTCTTGACCTCATCCCGGTCACGCAAGGCGACGCCAGCCTGCTCCAGGGGCGTATCGATCGCAAGGACCGGATGATGCACAAAAAGCGCTGCCTTGCTTACGCCATCGAGTTCACGGGCAAGCCAGGCGCGCTGATCGTCGCCCAGCACGTTATCGGACGAATCAAGAAAGATGCGTTTCAGATGTCCGTTATTGTGTGAAAAGCACATCTTTCCTTCGACGGCACCATCGTCCATGCGACAATGTTGCACGACGTTGGGATAGGTATCGTGGTTGCCGAGGATGATGGACACTTTGAAATCATAGCCGCCCAGAATCTCGAAAAAGCCCCCAACCGATTCCTGCGTCCCGATATCGCCACCAAATACGACATCAGAGATGCCCTTGCCGGCGATATCGTCGAGAACTATCCGAAGATGGTCCTCATGCTCTCGAGGCTCGTCGAGATAGCGCATTTTGGTGCCGGCCATTTCGGCTCCCATCGTCAGTTTCTGGCCGAGGTGAGCGTCGGTTAAGTGAGCGATAACAGTTCTGGTCATTGCCGGACCTCAATTCGAGAAGATGTTGTGGTGTTCAGAGTCGTGATCTAACACCGCAACCTATGATGCCGACCCAACTCGATGCTTCGACCCATGTCGAAGCGTGCGAACATCTTTCCTGCTAAGATGGCGGCTGACCTCAGGAGCCACGATGATGAACCAACAGCCGAATATTGCCGCCGCAGCCTTTCTGATTGCTGATTCCGCTCGCGCCGTCATGCTCACCGCGTTGCTCGACGGACGCGCGCGGCCGGCTGGTGAGCTCGCCTATTGCGCCGGCGTGACCGCGCAGACGGCCAGCTCGCATCTGAGCAAACTGCTGGCGGGCGGCATGCTAACGGTCGAAACGGAAGGGCGTCACCGTTACTATCGCCTGGCCGGCTCTCATGTGGCCCTTGTTCTCGAAAACCTCGCCTCCATAGGACCGAGGGAACCTGTTCGCCGAAGAGCGCTCACGCATGACGCACAAAAACTCCAGTTTGCGCGCTGCTGCTACGACCATCTGGCCGGCCGCGTCGGCGTGGCGGTCGCCTGCGGGCTGCAAGAGCGAGGCTTTCTCGTTGCGGCATCCGATAAACAATTCGAGGTAACGCAAGCCGGCGCGGATTGGTTTGCATGCGTTGGCCTCGAGGTCGCGGCGGTCAAGCCGGGCCGGCGCGGTCTCGCCCGGCAATGCCTCGATTGGACGGAGCGGCAATACCATCTCGCCGGCCCGCTCGGCGTTCGATTCACCGATCTTCTTTGCACCAAGGGGTGGATACGGCGCGCAAAGTCGTCCCGCGCCGTCGAGGTCACGCCTATGGGATGGATAGGGCTGAAAAAGCATTTCGGCATTGAGGAGCAGATATTGAAGGTATCCGTCGATCATACCGTATAGCGGGCGGAGCCCAGGCTCCGCCCTTCCCACTCCATACTGACCCGCCTCTAGAGAAGTTTTTCCAGCGTAATGGGCAGGTCGCGGATCCGCTTGCCGGTCGCATGGAACACCGCATTGGCGATAGCGGGCGCAACGCCGACAATGCCGACTTCGCCCACACCCTTGCCGCCGAGCGCCGAGGCATTGTGGTCAGGTACACCGACCGAGATCACCTGCAGATCCGGTATGTCCGAATTCGTCGGCACGAGGTAATCGCCCACATTGTTGTTGACGGTTCGCCCGTTGCGCATGTCGACCAATCCCTCCTCGAGGAGTGCCTGACCGATGCCCATGATGATGCCGCCCCGCCACTGGCTCTCGACCAGCCGCGGATTGTAGAGCCGGCCGCAATCGAAGGCCGATACCATGCGGGACACCCGCACCGTGCCGAAATCCTCGTCGACCCGCACCTCGGCAAAATGGGCGCACCAGCTGTGCATGGAATAATCGCCCATCGTCGGTCCCTGCACCCTGGCCATGGTCGTCCAGGCCTGCACCTGCTCCTGGGCGCTCGCGCCTTCAGGCAAGGTATTGCGACGAACCTCGATCTCCTCGCGCTTGAGCGCGAACATCAGTTCCGCCAGCGTGAGTGAAGGGGCTTCGCCGCGCGGCGCGGCGATGCGACCTTCGACGAAGTTCAGCGTATTCGCCCCCGTATCACGGAACGGCGAATTGGCATCGCTGAGCGCAAGACCTATAAGCTCGTCGCGCGCGGCAACTGCGGCCTTATGGACGGCCCCCATGATCGAGCCGGCCAGCATCGAGCCACCGGCAATTGCCGAACCCGGCAGCCGTGAATCGCCGAGATGGACTTCGACCTGATCCACCGGAATGCCGAAGACTTCAGCCGCACTCTGGGCAAGGATCGTATAGGTCCCCTGCCCCATGTCGATGGCGCCGCTGATGACCTCGACCTTGCCGCTGGAAAGAATGCGGATCATCGCCTCGCTCGGTGCCCGAATGACGGGGAATGTTCCGCAGCCGATACCCCAGCCGATCAGGGTCTTGCCGTCGCGCATGGACCGTGGCGCATGGCTGCGCCGCGACCAGCCGAAGGTCTCCGCTCCTTTGGTCAATGCCTCGCGCAGCTGCCGCGTCGACCACGGCTTGCCGGACTGGTAGTCGTGGTCGGCATAGTTCTTCAGCCGGAGTTCAAGCGGGTCCATACCGAGCTTGTAGGCGAGCTCCTCGATCGCGCATTCGATGCCGTAGGCACTCGGATTCTTGCCCGGCCCGCGCAGGGCGCCTGGCGTCACGCTGTTGACCGGCACGATGCGATGCTGCGAGGAGAAATTCTCGACCTTGTAGAGGATCGAGGTTGCCGCCCCCGTCTGCTCCGGCCAGTCCGCGTAGACGGATGTCTCGCTGGCGCCGCGATGAACGATCGCCTGCAGGATACCATCTTCGGTGGCGCCAAGTGCGATCTTCTGTTTCGTCCCAGCACGGCCGCCATAGCTGGTGAAATTCTGCGGACGCGTGACCGCGAGCTTCACCGGCCGGCCGAGCTTTCTTGCAGCCGCGACCGCGACAGCGCCATAGGCAAGCGGCTGCCCCTTCGATCCGAAGCCGCCGCCGATGAAGGGCGAGATGATCCGCACATTTTCATAGGGCATGTCGAACCATTCGGAATACATGCGCGCCATGCCGTGCGACCATTGGCTCGGCTCCCAGATGGTCAGCTGCTCGCCATCCCATTTCGCCGTCAGGCCGTGCGGCTCCATCGCGACGTGATATTCGCGCGGCGTGGAATATTCGGCCTCGATCCGGACCGGCGATGCGGCAAGCGCCGCCTCGGCATCGCCCCAGGCGGAGGAGAGCGCGTCCATGAGCTTGCCCTCGCCGGCATTCGGGTCGTTGAGGTTGGCGACGTATTTGCTTTCCTCGTAGGTGACCCGCACAAGCCTGGCTGCTTCCGTTGCCTGTTCACGGCTCTCGGCCACGACGGCGGCAATCGACTGGCCATTGAACTGCACGTCACGCGGCAGCGGATAGTATGGTCCTTCCGCGGGCTTGTTACCGCCCCAGTCTGCCCCGAGCGTGAGACCCAGATCATCCTCCGGCGTCAGCACCAGGAGCACGCCCGGTATCGCAAGCGCATCCGCAATGTCGACCTTCAGGACACGACCGGCCGGGATCGTGCTCTGGATGAGAACGGCATAGGCCAGGTTCTCGAACGGGTATTCCAGCGCGTAGGTCGCAGTACCCGTGACCTTCATGCTGCCTTCGAAGCGTGACTGACGGCCGCCGACGGTGCCGTCTGAGGCATCGCCATGTTTGCGAGGTTCCATCATGGTCATGCAAGACCTCCCATTTTCAAAATGGCGCGGGTAACGACGCGCGGCGCGAGTTCGATCTTGTAGTGGTTGCCGCCATGCGAGACGGCGCCCTCCATGGCGAGCCGGCTTGCCTTCTCGACTGTATCAGCATCGAGAGCCTTGCCGATGAGCGCTTGTTCCACGGAGCGCGCGCGCCACGGCTTGGTAGCGACGCCGCCGAGTGCTACGCGGATATCACGGACGGTCTTGCCATCCGCCTCCAGTTCGAGGCCGACGGCAGCGCTCGCGGCGGCGAATTCATAAGACTGGCGATCGCGGACCTTGATGTAGGTCGAATTCACGGCGGCAGCGGAGGCCGGAATGGTGATGGCGGTGATCATTTCGCCGCGTTGCAATACCGTCTCCCTATCCGGCGTATTGCTGGGCGCAAGGAAGAAATCGTCGACGGCCACCTTGCGGCCATCGAGCTCGACAACCGCATCGAAGGCAACCAGAGCGACCGCAAGATCGCCGGGATAGGAAGCGATGCAGGCCTCGCTCGCGCCGAGCACGGCATGATTGCGCGTGATACCGCCGATCGCCGCGCAGCCGGAACCGGGATTGCGTTTGTTGCAGGCCGGAAAGGCGCCGGGATCACGGAAATAGGAACAGCGGGTCCGCTGCAAAAGGTTGCCGCCGATCGTCGCCATGTTGCGGAGCTGGGCGGAGGCGGCAAGCGAAAGCGATTGCGAAACCGCCGGGAATGCTGCCTGAATATCCCCGTGGTCGGCCACTTCGCTCATTCTGGCGAGCGCGCCGATCCTGGCACCGGCCGTATCGACGGTGATGCCGCTCATGCCGGAAAGATGGGTGATATCGATGACCGTTTCAGGCTCGCTCACACCGCATTTTGCAAGATCGAGCAACGTCGTCCCGCCGGCCAGAAACATGGCACCCGACTGCTGCGCGGCACTGCCGGCCTGGCTGGCGGATGCGGCGCGAATATAGGAGAAATCCCGCATTACGCTGCCTCCGCCGCTGCTTGGCGCACCGCCGCGACGATGCTGTTGTAGGCCCCGCACCGACAGAGATTGCCGGACATGTATTCGCGGATTTCGGCGTCGGAACCCGCATGACCCTCGCGGATGCAGGCAACTGCCGACATGATCTGGCCCGGCGTGCAGTAGCCGCACTGGAAGGCATCATGCTCGATGAATGCCGCCTGCATCGGATGCAGATCGCCGGCTTCACCGGCCAGACCCTCGATCGTGGTGATCTGGCGCCCCTCCACCTGTGCGGCAAGCGTCAGACAGGAGAGAACACGCCTGCCATCGACATGGCAGGTGCAGGCCCCGCACTGGCCCTGGTCGCAGCCCTTCTTGGTGCCCGTCAGCGTCAGATGCTCACGCAGCGCGTCAAGCAGCGTGACGCGCGGCTCGACGTCGAGCTCGTGTCGCTGCCCGTTAATATCGAGCGCAATATGAATGGATCGTGTCATGATAAGCTCCTGCCATCGTCACGAGAATGAGACGTTCGAAATCTAGACGAGTCCGGTCGGCCAGCTACTCCATCATTTTCATGGAAAACGACGCCGATGCATTTCGGCATGACATCTGGCACTCATCTAGATTAAGAAGTGGAAGGCGCTCCAGATAAACGGAGGCGCCTCCGATTAAACTAGCGGCTTGTTTGTTTTCGTCAAGCCCTGATGCGATGGGAGCTTCACCTGGCCTTGGCCGAGCAGAGGACAATATCGTTGGCGCCGACCAAGCTGCGTGCGGATGCTCGCCGCAACCGCGACAGGTTGATAGAAGTCGCTGCCGACGCCTTCGCGCAAAAAGGAGCGGAAGCCTCGCTGGAATATATAGCCCGGCAGGCCGGCGTCGGCATCGGCACGCTTTATCGGCATTTCCCGACGCGGGAACATCTGGTTGAGGTCGTCTATCGACGCGAACTCGAAGGCCTTGCTGCTGCGGCCATCGAGCTTTCCCAAAAATATGCGCCGGACGCGGCACTGGAAGAATGGATGCGGCGGTTCGTGAACTATATCGCCACGAAGCGGGGGATGTCGAACAGCCTGCGCATCCTGATGACGTCGAATTCGTCATTGTTCGCGGACAGCTCCGGCCTGCTGCGCGGCGCTTTGGGCAGCCTTCTGGAGAAGGCAGCCGAACAGGGCCTGATCCGGAAGGACATGGAAACCATGGATGTGCTGCACGCACTCTCCAGCATCTATTCCATCCCCGATGCAGCCGATTGGCGCGATCGCTCCCACCGGCTGATCGGATTGTTGATGGACGGATTGCGCTGCCACAAATAGGCAGCCGGCCACATCAAGCGGCCGGCCGCGGTCCGCCCATTGAACGTCAGGCGGCTCGCTTCAGCGCGTCGCCGAGCATCGAGACAATGGTGCCGATCTCACCGCGTTCGATGATCAGCGGCGGAGACAATGCGATGATGTCGCCGGTCACTCGAATCAAAAGCCCCTTCTGGAAGCAGTCGACAAAGACATCATAGGCACGGGCGCCCGGCGCACCTTCACGCGATGCGAGTTCCACTGCGCCGACGAGGCCGAGATTGCGGATATCCACGACATGCGGCAGACCCTTCAGCGAATGCAGCGCATTCTGCCAGTCGTCCGCCAACTCGCTGGCGCGGGTGAGCAGCCCCTCTTCCTCATAGATTTCCATGGTTGCGAGACCGGCCGCGCAGGCGACTGGATGCCCCGAATAGGTGTAGCCGTGGAAGAGTTCGATCTGATTGTCCGGACCCGTTATCAGACCATCATGGACCTTGCGGCTCGCAAAGACCGCGCCCATCGGTATCGTGCCGTTGGTGATGCCCTTGGCTGTCGTGATGAGATCGGGAACGACGCCGAAATAGTCGGTCGCAAAGGGTGTGCCCAGGCGACCGAAGCCGGTGATCACCTCGTCGAAGATCAGCAGGATGCCATGCTTGTCGGCGATCGCCCGGAGTCGCTCCAGATAGCCCTTCGGCGGCAGAATGACACCCGCCGAGCCGGACATCGGCTCGACGATGACGGCGGCGATAGTCTCAGCGCCATGCAGCGCGACCAGCCGCTCCAGATCCTCGGCCAGTTCGATGCCATGGGCCGGCAGACCCTTGCTGAAGGCGTTGCGCTCGGTATCGAGCGTGTGGCGCATGTGATCGGCGGGGATCTGAGGAAAGACGCGGCGGTTGTTGACCAGGCCGCCGACCGAGATGCCGCCGAAGCCGACGCCGTGATAGCCCTTCTCGCGACCGATAATGCGCGTACGCGTCCCCTGACCGATGGCGCGTTGATAGGCGATAGCGATCTTGAGCGCGGTATCGACGGATTCTGAACCGGAACCGGTAAAGAAGATGCGGTCAAGCTTCGCGGCCGGGCCGCCCGGCGCATGCTGGGCCAGTTTGGCGGCAAAGTCGAAGGCGATCGGGTGCCCCATCTGGAAGGTCGGTGCGAAGTCCATGGTGGCAAGCTGGCGTTCCACCGCATGGGCAATCTTCTTGCGGCCGTGACCCGCATTCACGCACCAGAGGCCGGCGGTGCCGTCAAGCACCTTGTTGCCGTCGACATCGGTGTAATACATGCCGTCTGCCGCGGCCAACAGCCGAGGTGCCGCCTTGAACTGGCGGTTCGCCGTGAACGGCATCCAGAAATTGTCAAGAACCGGAGTATTGGGGTGAGTGATCTTATCCATCGTCGCCTCCATTGCGCTGACATTGACATCAGCGATTTCCTTGTTTCGAACAAGCCCTTTTCTTTATGACTACAACGCATTGATTTTATTGGAGCGGATAGTAAAGTTTGCGATATTTCGAACATCTGAAAAGGTGAAATTATGTCCGTCGACATCGGCAACCGCCTTCGCCATCTGCGTCTCGCACGCAATCTTTCCCAGCGCGAGCTCGCCAAGCGCGCCGGCGTGACCAATTCGACCATTTCGCTTATCGAGTCCAACTCGGCCAACCCTTCGGTCGGCGCCCTCAAGCGCATTCTGGATGGCATCCCGATCGGCCTTGCCGAGTTCTTTGCCTTCGAGCCGGATAGGCCGAAGCAGGCTTTCTATGCCGCCGAGGAACTGGTCGAGATCGGCAAAGGCCCGATCTCCTATCGCCAGATCGGCGAAAACCTGTTCGGACGTAGTCTTCAAATCCTGAAAGAATGCTACCAGCCGGGAGCTGACACCGGCAAAGTGCCGCTGGTCCATGACGGAGAAGAAGGCGGCATCGTGCTATCAGGCCGCCTGGAGGTGACCGTCGATGACGAGCGGCGCGTTCTTGGACCGGGCGACGCCTATTATTTCGAAAGCCGCCGGCCGCATCGCTTCCGCTGCGTCGGCCCGGTCCCCTGCGACGTCATCAGCGCGTGCACGCCCCCAAGCTTCTGATCGCTATTATCAGGACCAATTTGTCCAACTCGCGGCTCATGCTACGCTCCGCTGATGCCACCTTCGCGGAGAACTTCCAAATGGTTATGCTGCGTGAACCGATCCTGCATCCAGTTCCGATCGAGGAGCTGCGGCCTACCCAGATCACCGTCGGCATGCGCGAGGTGAAAGCCAAGCGAAAGGCTTGGCGCGCGAAAGCAGAGGCTGAAGATGAAAAGGCCGGAGAGTTCCTGGGAAACCACATGGTGCCGGCAATCCGTGGGCCACGCGGGCGATATTATGTCATTGACCATCATCACCTGTCGCTTGCGCTCCATCAGGAGGGCGTGAGGGACATTCTGGTCACGACGGTGGCCGATCTCTCACGGCTTGATCAGGATTCCTTCTGGTTCGTGATGGATTGCCATGACTGGATGCATCCGTTCGACGAAGACGGCAAACGACGCGGCTACGAGGCCATCCCGAAAAGCATCAAGGATCTGGTCGATGACCCTTATCGTTCGCTGGCGGGCGAACTGCGCCGGCATGGCGGCTACGCCAAGGACACGACCCCTTTCAGCGAATTTCTCTGGGCGGATTTCCTGCGCCGCCGCCTGAAGCGGAAGGACGTCGACCGAGATTTCGACGCCGCCCTGGAAAGGTCGCTCGCGCTCGCCAAAGGCAGGGAGGCGGATTACCTGCCGGGCTGGTGTGGATCGATTGCCGAATGACTGAATCTGAAATCAAGGCGTAACGCTGGCCAGTTTGAGACTGCGTCAAGCTTCGTGTGGACCTGCCCCGCGCCTATCTGGAGCGTCGCAGCTTTGTCGCATCGCGAAACGAAATGAGGCGCTGGTTCTGTTCATCCCAGAGAACCAGTTTTACGCAGCGCAGGCTCTCCATCATGGTGATCCGGCCTATATCAGCCAGTTCCGGATGGTCTTTGAGCACTTCGGGAAGCCTGTAGTAGGGTATCCTGCTCGATAGATGATGAATGTGATGAATGCCGATGTTGCCGGTGATCCAGCGCAGGATCAGCGGCAGATCATAGTACGACGCGCCATGAAGCGCCGCGTGTTGAAACCGCCATTCAGGCTCTTTCGACCAATGGGTTTCTTCGAACTGATGCTGCACATAGAAGAGCCATATGCCGGCGGCTCCCGCCAGCAGGACGATCGGCAGATGCACCAAGAGGAAGGGCAGGATGCCGATTGCCCAGATGAGCAACGCGGAGGCGATGGCGATGGCCAGGTTTGTCGTCATGGTGGATACCCAGGGCAAAAGGCCGGATCGCATCATGCCGAAAGGCAACCGTTGCTTGAACAGGAACAGCCATGCCGGGCCTATGCCGAACATGATCGCCGGGTGCCTGTAAAGACGGTAGGCAAGCCGCCCGCGCCATGACCGGCTACTGTATTCCTCAACGGTCAGCGTGGTTATGTCGCCGACGCCGCGTTCGTCGAGGTTCCCCGCCGAGGCATGATGCTCCGCATGCGCCCTGCGCCAATAGTCATAGGGTGTAAACGTCAGGACGCCGATAGCGCGGCCGGTCCAGTCATCGATGCGCCGGCGCGCAAAGAAAGAACCGTGGCCACAATCATGCTGGATCATGAACAGACGCAGAAGAAACGCAGACGCGGGAATGATGAGGATAAGGCCCAACCAGAAGCCAAAGTAAACGGCTGCCCATGTCCCGGCCCACAACAGCGCAAATGGGATGGCCGTCACCGCGAGTTCGATAAGGCTGCGTCTGGCACGTGGCTGGCGATACCGGGCGAGGATTTTGAGCCATGCTTTTTCGTCGAAAAGAGGCGCAGATGGGTCGTGGTCGATGGCCTCACTCAAAAGATAACTCCCCGAGCCGCAATGAATGCCAACAAGGCAAGAGCTATCACAGCAGCTGACCCGATTGGGAGCAGCAAATAATCGAAGCGATAGATCGCCTGAAGAACATTCATCGTTGTCGTATCTCCTGAGTTTCTCGACCACGTCCTCGCATGGCCATTCACGTGGTACCTGGCTGCCGGCACCTGACAATCATTCCCGATCGAGCTCAGCTCTTGCCTTTACCGCTCGGCGGATTGTTCTTTGTCGCGACCTTGATCTGACTTGCGAACGTACTCTCTACCTTTGCGGCAGGCTTTTCCTGTTTCGGTTTGCGAACCTCGCGGTTGCCTCTCACTTGTCCCTTGGCCATCGATGCGATCCTTCTTGAGGTTGATATCAGCTAGTGGAACGGCAGCCGCTCGAATGTGATGTCCTCGAACGACTACCCCAGAGTATTTGGAGGCCCGCATTGCGAGCAACCACATAATGCCTGTTCGCTCAACGGAGTGATATTACCACTCAAAATGGCGAAAATACCGCCCGGCCAAACTGGCCGAGCGCTTCAGGCACTGCTCTCAATATCCCATATTGCCCATGGCGCCATTTCCGGTGTTTTGGGCGAGTTCTTTGGCGGGAATATCGGCGATCATGGCTTCGGCGGTGATCAGAAGCGCCGCAATCGAGCCGGCGTCCTGCAACGCGGTCCGCACGACCTTGGCCGGATCGATGATGCCGGCTTCGATCATATCGACATAGGTTTCCGTCTGCGCGTCGAAGCCCTCATTAGGATCCTTGCTGTCGTCAAGTTTTCCGATGACGATCGAACCTTCGACACCGGCATTGTCGGCGATCTGCCGGATCGGCGCTTCCAGTGCTCTGCGCACGATCGCGATGCCCGCCGTCACGTCGGCGTTTTCGCCGGTGAGCCCAATGAGGACCGCTTTCGCACGCAAGAGCGCAACGCCGCCGCCGGCCACGATGCCTTCCTCGACCGCCGCACGGGTGGCATTCAGGGCATCGTCGATGCGGTCCTTCTTTTCCTTGACTTCGATCTCGGTCGAGCCACCGACGCGGATCACCGCAACGCCGCCGGTGAGCTTTGCCAGCCGCTCCTGCAGCTTTTCCTTGTCGTAGTCTGAGGTCGTCTCCGCGATCTGCGCCTTGATCTGCTTGATACGTGCCTCGATGGCGGCTTTATCGCCAGAGCCATCGATGATCGTCGTGGTATCCTTCTCGATCAGCACGCGCCTGGCGCGGCCGAGCATATCGAGTGTGACGTTCTCCAGTTTGATGCCGAGATCCTCGGAGATCATCTGTCCGGCCGTCAGGACGGCGATGTCTTCCAGCATGGCCTTGCGGCGGTCGCCGAAACCCGGCGCCTTGACGGCAGCGACCTTGAGGCCGCCCCGCAACTTGTTGACGACCAATGTCGCCAGCGCTTCGCCTTCGACATCTTCCGAGATGATCAGCAATGGTGTGCCGCTCTGCACCACGCCCTCGAGGATCGGAAGCATCGCCTGCAGATTACCGAGCTTCTTTTCGTGAATGAGAATATAGGGGTTCTCCAGTTCCACGCGCATCTTTTCGGCATTGGTGACGAAATAGGGCGAGAGATAGCCGCGGTCGAACTGCATGCCCTCGACGACATCGAGTTCGTTCTCAGCCGTCTTGGCCTCCTCGACGGTGATGACACCCTCGTTACCGACCTTTTCCATGGCCTTGGCGATCATCTCGCCAACGCTGGCATCGCCATTGGCGGCGATCGTGCCGACCTGCGCGATCTCGCTTGAGGACTTGACCTTGGTGGCGCGCGCCTTGATTTCCGCAAGCACGGCGGTAACACCGAGATCGATGCCGCGCTTGAGGTCCATGGGGTTCATCCCGGCGGCAACCAGCTTGGCACCCTCGCGAAAGATGGACGCGGCGAGCACGGTCGCCGTCGTGGTACCGTCGCCGGCAAGGTCGTTGGTTTTTGAAGCCACCTCGCGCACCAGCTGCGCGCCCATGTTCTCGAACTTGTCTTCAAGCTCGATTTCCTTGGCGACCGATACGCCATCCTTGGTGATGCGCGGAGCGCCATAGGGTCTGTCGATGACGACGTTGCGGCCCTTGGGACCGAGCGTCACCTTGACGGCATTGTTCAGCAATTCCACGCCACGAAGCAATCGGTCGCGGACGTCGGTAGAAAAAATGATTTGCTTGGCAGACATTGTCTTTGCCCTGTTCAGTCTTGAGATAAAGGAGCTAAATTCGGTGGATCAGGCAGCCTTGTCGACGGCGTTCTCGATGACGCCCATAATGTCGGCCTCCTTCATGATCAGAAGGTCTTCACCATTGATCTTGACCTCGGTTCCCGACCATTTGCCGAACAGGATCGTATCGCCAGTCTTGACGTCGAGCGGGATCAGCCTTCCATTTTCGTCGCGGGAACCGGGACCGACGGCGATCACTTCACCTTCCTGCGGCTTTTCCTTGGCGGTATCGGGAATGATGATCCCGCCCTTGGATTTGATATCACCTTCGGCGCGTCGGATGACGACGCGGTCGTGCAGCGGGCGAAATAGCATAAAGATCTTTCTGCGGCCGGCGCATAGGGCGGCTGCAACCATAAAATAACATTCTTGGCACTCGATTGATAGGAGTGCCAAGGAATATTATTTGGAGAATAAAATCATACGAGAGTGGCGTCCATGATTCCATAGAATTGTATGGGCAATTCTGATGAAAATTACCGGCTCCATTGTAATGACGAATGAGTTTTTATTTCAACTAACCGGATTTTTTCTGAGATAAATATCGATCGGTGCTTCGCATATCAGTTTGCTGCGGACGCGGCCGGGTATGGGAAGATGCTTTGGCAGCGCTTTCGACGGCCGCCCGTTCGTCCATGAGCAATGTAACGGACGATCGTCACGGCCGCCCTTTTGGTAGTTGGGCGGAACCTTGACCGCGGCCAGGATGAGCACCCGCAAAACGGATCTTCATCTCAAATAAAAACGCAACTGGTTGGTGCCAGCGTGCCTGAAATGCTATTTGACTCATAAAAGTCAGGCAATCTTTCCTTGCCCGCAAACGAACAGAGAGAGGCTCACGGCATGTCGATAGAAAAAGTAGCAATCATCACGGCGGGCGGCAGCGGCATGGGTGCGGAAGCCGCCAAGCGCCTTGCCGCCGATGGATTCAGGGTTGCGATCCTTTCATCCTCCGGCAAGGGAGAGGCCCTTGCGGCGTCGCTCGGCGGCATCGGCATCACCGGTTCGAATCAGTCGAACGACGATCTCAAACGCCTGACCGACGCGACGATGGAGAAGTGGGGTCGTATCGACGTGCTGGTCAATAGTGCCGGCCACGGACCCAGGGCACAGATCATCGAGATCACCGACGAACAATGGCACACAGGCCTTGACGTCTATCTGATGAACGTGATCCGCGCCGTTCGTCTGGTCACCCCGATCATGCAGGCGCAAAAGTCGGGCGCGATCATCAACATCTCCACGGCCTGGGCCTTCGAACCATCGGCGATGTTTCCGACATCAGCCGTTTTCCGTGCCGGCCTTGCCGCCTATACCAAGATTTTCGCGGATACCTATGCGGCGGATAATGTCCGCATGAACAATGTACTGCCGGGCTGGATCGACAGCTTGCCGGCAACCGAAGAGCGCCGCGACGGCGTGCCGATGAAGCGCTACGGCACGAGTTCGGAGATTGCCGCCACGATCGCGTTCCTCGCATCCGACGGCGCAGGCTACATCACCGGCCAGAACCTCAAGGTCGATGGCGGACTAACCCGCTCCATATGAGACCTGCCGGCCGTCGAAACCGCCCCTCGTTCCAGTCGGGTCAGCACGTAGTCCGAACTACGTGCCGGTTTCTATCGTCGTGGCATTGACGTTGATGGCGCGGCCGGCAAACCAGCCATTGATGGCGGCGCCGAGACCGAGCAGGACGAACAGAACCGAACACCAGGCGAAACTTCCCGTCCAACCGTGGATCATGCCGACGACGAGCGGCCCGATTGCGGCAAGCAGGTAGCCTATGAACTGCGCCATGCCGGACAGATGCGCGGCGACGTGCGGGTCGGGCGAGCGCAGCACGATCACGGTCAGCGCCACCGCGATCAGCCCTCCCTGCCCGATACCCTGGAGCACGGCCCAGAACCATACCGTCCAGAGCGGCGCGAAGAGCAGGCCCAGCAGCGCCGTGACCGCGACCGCGCAAAGAATGACGTTGATGGCCCGCTGGTCCTTGCCCCTGACGGCGATGTGAGGTGCCACAAGACACGAAGCCGCCTGCACCATGACTGAAACCGACACGATTGCGCCGGCCGTCACCCCATCGAGGCCACGCTCGCGCAGAATTGGGACCAGCCAGCCGAAGACGCAATAGGCAAGCGCCGATTGCAGCCCCATGAAGAGCGCTACCTGCCAAGCGACGGCATCAGTCCATAGACCCATGACGCGGAAGCCGGTGCGCCGCGCTTGGGTGCCCGATCCAATCACCTGCGGCAGCCACAGAAGCCCGACCACGAGGGCCGGCAAGGCCCAGGCCGCAAGCGCACCGCCGAGCGACCCGCCAAGACTATGTTCGATCGGAAGCGTGAGCCCGGCTGCACTCGCCGCGCCCGCGCACAGAGCCATTGTGTAGCAGCCCGTCATCAGGGCCGCCTTGTCCGGAAAATCACGCTTGACCACGCCCGGCAAGAGAACATTGCCGATCGCTATGCAGGCGCCGGTCAGGGCCGTCCCGAAGAACAGCAGGGAGATAGAGGAAATGCCGCGTAACGCCGTGCCGAGCGCAAGGAGGAGAATTACGCCGAGCAGCACGCGCTCCGTCCCCAATCGCTGCGCCAGTCTTGGCGCGAGCGGTGAAAACAGGCCCATGCAGACGACAGGCAATGTGGTGAGGATGCTCGTGCCGAATGCGGTAAGGCCAAGCCCGCTTCGGATTTCGGGCAATAGCGCCGAGGCGCTCGAGAAGATCGGCCGGAGATTGAACGCAATCAGCACAAGGCTTGCGCCGAGAAGAAATCTGCCGATTGGCGATTTGCCCCGATGCGGCTGCGGTGGCGGGATTTCATCGGCCTCGGCATCGATCAGTTCAAGAGAAGCGGCATTCTGCGAAGGTGTGTTCATGACATCAGCAACCGATCGAGGGTGGCGACAACCGGAGCCATGAAGCGGCGCACGGCAGAGCCTGCCGCTTCCGGATCACCTGTTTCAATGGCGTCGACGATTGCGACATGCGCTTGCATATCCGGCTCAGGAAGATCCTCGCCGAGCGTCGCCTCGATGGTCTCGGCGATCGACACGGAAAAGAATTCGTAGATCTCGATCATCGCCCTGTTCTGCGACGCCGCGATCACCGCCTTGTGGAAGGCGAGGTCTCGCTCGATAAATGCGGTCTTGTCTCCGCCATCATAGTTTCCTCGCGCCTTCAGCAGCGCACGCAATTGCAAAGTCACCTCCGGCGTCTGTCGCAGAGCGGCCAGGCGTGCAGCCTCGACGTCGAGCGCCAAACGCGCTTCGAACTGGTCCCGGAGCCCGGCCCGGCGCGCCATGTCGAAAGGGCGGCCGAGGTTGGTCGTCGAGCGCACGTAGGTGCCGGATCCCTGTCGTGTCTCGATATAGCCTTGAGACGCCAGCACCCGGACTGCCTCGCGGATGGTGCCACGGCTGACGGAAAGCATGGATGAGAGAGAAGCCTCATTGGGCAATTTCTCGCCGACATGCCATCGCCCTGCAATGATTTCGCCGCGGATTGTTTCGACCGCTGTTTCAGCGAGCGTGGTTTTGGTCAGGGCGCGCATGATCACATCTCATCAAGTCATCAGATGACTTGATGACTAATCGAATGACGAGGTGTCGTCAACAAATGTCCTGGCTGCTGCCAGGTCGTCGAACAAGGGAAGCGCGCCTGCGCCTATCCGCGCCGCCTGGCGCCATCAAAGAAGAGCAGCATGGCAAGTCCGACCACGCCGGCAACCGCTCCGATGACTGCCGTTCCCGAATAGCTGCTCGTAGCGGTTCCGAGCGCAAACAGGAGGGCGCTCAGGCCGGCGCTGAGGAAAATATTGACCGATATGAGGGCGCTGCCGAGCCCCGGACGCTCGGCGATCAGATCCTGCAGATAGGTGATGGGAATGCTGATGAGGGCAGCCGCTCCGATGCCGCTGATAAGGGTCAGCGCATAGACGTGCCAGGGCGCCGATGCCAACCCGAGCAACAGCAGGTAAACGACGTAGATGACCGTGCCGAGGGCCAGCGCTGTCACATGGCTCATGATCCGTTGGGCGCGTCCCCACACGACGATGAATATGACTTCCAGAAGCGCAACGATCCCGACGAGCACGCCGATATCGGCGACGGAGCCGTGGGCGGCACCGGTGACGATGAGAGGCAGAATGGCACCATTGACATGAAGCGTGCTGCTGATCAAAGCCACCGCGATCACCCGTACAAAAACCGGCGGTGAGATGACCTCGCCGAGTGCCGCGAGATAGGAGAGATGGCGCGTTGCCGCCTTGTCGGTGCCGCTCTGGCGGGGAAGGAAAACCGCAATCAATCCGAAACAAACCGCACAGGCCAAGCCGGCGAAAAGATAGGCGGGTAACATGCTTGCGGAGTTTGCGAGCAGCGCCCCGGTGATGCCAGGCACGAGAACCCAGGATAGCGAAATCATCGCCCTGACGCCCGAGTTTACGGTCGCCACGTCGTTGCGCTCCATCCCATTGGTCGCGACCCTGACATTGGCAAACAGCAGCGAATTGAGGGAACCGTAGATCGGAAGGAGAAACAATGCGGCGAGAATGAAGGTCGCCTGCGTGGGAACGACGTAGACCGCGCCATAACCCAGGATGCCGAAGAGCGCGACCGTCAGCATCATCGTGCGATATTCACCGATCCTGTCCGCCAGGTTTCCCAGCAGAATGCTGACGATGACGTTGACCGCAGCCGCACAGAAGATCAGTGCCGAATATAGCCCATTGCTCAGGCCGAGTTCGCGAATACCCACGACGGACTGATAAGGCGATGTCGCGGCTCCGGCAAAGCCGAAGGCAAAGATGGCAAGCATGCTCACCCGGATCGTCGGGTCGCGGAATACTTCGGGAATGAGGCGGGTCATCGGTTGTGTCGAAGGTCTGTCAAATCACCCGTCTTGCGGGTGAGCGGCTTTTAGCAGGTTTGAGCCCGGCGGAAACGTGCAAAAATAAATATTGGCTGCACTGGCGATGCTGCATATCGGAGCTGGATGGAAGGACGCCTCGCCAGAAACCTGATGGCAATTGGCGGCTCTTGTGCACCCGGCTCCGATGCCGGGGCGCTGCCTGATGGACGCGATCAGTTCGCAAGGAAAACGTAGCGGGCTGTATAGGGTTCAAGATGCATCGCGCCCGGTTGGTCGCAAGCGCCGGAGAATACGCCGCCCTTCGTGTCCAGACGCTGCACCGCCGTCACCTTCGACAACGCTCCATCACCCCGATGTTCGACGACATCGAGCCTCAGAATGGCGATGTCGTTCTTTGTGGCACCTGGAGCCTGGCTCGCGACCTTGCCTTTGATGGAGCTGCCATCGGCAAACTCCCAACCGGGACCCGCAAAATGGCGCCCGACGGTTATGCCGTCCTGCAGCAACGTTGCCAGCGGCTCGCGGAACTGCCAGCTCATCTTATTGTCCGAGCCGGTTTTGCACTCGTAGATCTGAACGCCTTCGGCATGCACGGTTGCAACTGACGTTGCGTCCTTGACCTCTATATTCGCGGGGAGGTCGGCAGCGTTGGCTCGCTGAGAGTTGGCTGAAATAGATGCTGCGACTGCCAGACAAGACACGAATAGGCCGATGGAAAGAAGCTTCATCCTTCGAAGTCGCTTGCCGAGCCGGATTGTGGTGACGCCAGATCTGCGAAAATATAGAATCTGCATGATATGCTCATACTCCTCGTTCATCCCAGGCAAGTCCGGTTCGCCTGCGGGCGAACGATTCCTGCGCCCCATTTCAAGTCCTGAATTCGAGCAGGATCAAGCTGGTGGTCCCACAACATAACGTGACCCGGAAGTGAAACCGCCGGTGCCGGATCCAGCATATGGCGCCTGCACGCATTATGCGGCTGCGCCGGCTCGCAGGTTCAGCTGAAACCGGAAATAGTTTCGCTTTGAGCAATGCCCTGGGGGTGGAAAAGAAGATTATTGTCATTGACGGTCAGGAAGCTCATCCTCCCCGGCTCTTTTTCTCGCGCCGGCGGTCGGTGTCTGCCTTGGCTGCGGAAACCACCATCGATTTGATTTCGAGACCTACGCAAAAGCCTGGGCGAATTCTCGCCGTTACAGCTCTGACGTTATGGTTTCACGCGGTCCGGATGCGCTGCCTGGAAGGCAGGCAGTTCGGCGCACCGGCCATCGATTTCAACGATGCGCTTGAGGTTGGTCATATCGACTCCCCAGCGGCGGGCATTGTAGACTTGCGGGACAAGGCAAAGGTCCGCCATCGTCGGCCGATCTCCAAAGCTGAAATCCCCGTTGAATTCGCCAAGCATCGCTTCCAGCTTGCGAAGTCCATCCGCAATGAAATGCTTCATCCATTCTTCGCGGGCTTCGGCCTTGTCCGTTATGGTCATGACATAGGCTGCGACATGCGTGTTGCATATCGGATGGATGTCCATGGCGATCGCGTAGGCAAGTGCCCGCACGTGCTGGCGGCCTGCAGTATCCGCCGGCATCAAACCGCACTCCGGCCGAAGCTCCGCCAGATATTCGATGATGGACAGCGATTGCGTCAACGTTCTCCCATCGATCACCAGCGCCGGTACGAGCCCCTGCGGGTTGAGCGCCAGATAGTCCGGGCCTCTCTGTTCACCTTCCAGCAAGTTGATCGACACGGTCTTGTGGTCGATCTCAAGCATATTGAGCGCGATGCGCACGCGATAGCTCGCCGACGATCGCCAATAGTCGTAGAGAACGACCTCATTCATTGCAGCTCCGATCCCCCATGTCTTTCGACGCTCTGCTCGATCGCCCCGAAGATCGAATGCCCTGCCCAGTCGTGCATCTCGATGCGGACCTGGTCGCCGAACCGCAGAAAGGGAGTCTTCGGGGCTCCGCTTTCGATGGTCTCGATCATCCGGATCTCGGCGATGCAGGAGTAGCCGGCACCGCCGCTCTCGACCGGCTTGCCCGGACCGCCGTCGAGCTTGTTGGACACCGTTCCCGAGCCGATGATCGTTCCGGCCACAAGGTCACGGGTCTTGGCGGCGTGGGCGATCAGCTGGCCAAAATCGAACGTCATGTCGACACCGGCATTCGCCTTGCCGAATGGCTTGCCGTTCAAGGTCACGAGCAAGGGGAGATGCAGTTTGCCGCCATCCCACGCCTCCCCCAGTTCGTCGGGCGTGACCGCGACCGGAGAAAATGCCGATGCAGGCTTGGACTGAAAGAAGCCGAACCCTTTTGCCAGCTCTTGCGGAATGAGGCCGCGCAGCGACACGTCGTTGACGAGCATCACCAGGCGGATGGCGCTCCGGGCAATCTCCGGACCCGAACCCATGGCGACGTCGCCGACGATGACGGCGACCTCGCCCTCCATGTCGATCCCATAGGCCTCGTCAGCCGCCACGATCGGATCGCGCGGTGCGAGGAAACTATCCGAGCCGCCCTGGTACATCAGCGGATCGGTCCAGAAGCTTGTCGGCAACTCGGCACCGCGCGCCTTGCGCACCAGCTCGACATGATTGACATAGGCAGAGCCGTCAGCCCACTGATAGGCCCGTGGCAAAGGCGATGTGGCGTCATGCTCGTGGAACCTCAGCGTCGGCTGGGCACCCGTCTCGATACCCTCGGCAACCTGCGCGAGTCTGGGCGCCACATGCTCCCAATCGTCGAGGGCAGCCTGCAAGGTGCGGGCGATATGACCGACCTCGGAGCAGCGGGTCAGGTCGCGGGAGACGACGACAAGCCGCCCGTCCCTCGTGGAGTCTTTCAAAGTCGCGAGCTTCATGTGCTGGTTCCACCGTAAGAGGATGCGTGGCCGATCTTCACTTGATTCCGGGCGTGCCGTCGAACCTGCGCTCCAGGCCATCCCAGCACTCCAGGTAATTGTCCTGCAACGTTTCCAGTTCCGCCGCATATTTCGTCACCTGCTGCGGGTACCGGGTCTCGAACATGAAGGCCATGGTATTGTCGAGCTTCACGGGCTTGAGTTCCGCATTGGATGCCTTTTCGAAGCCCGACGCATCCGGTCCGTGGGGAAGCATCATGTTGTGCAGGCTTATACCACCAGGCACGAATCCCTCTTCCTTCGCGTCGTATTGACCGTGGATCAGCCCCATGAATTCGCTCATGATGTTGCGGTGGTACCAGGGCGGACGGAAGGTGTGTTCGGCGACCAGCCAGCGCGGCGGAAAGATCACGAAATCGACATTCGCCGTGCCCGCTGCTTCGGTCGGCGCGGTCAGTACCGTGAAAATCGACGGATCGGGGTGATCGAACAGGATCGCGCCGACCGGGGAGAATGTCCGCAGGTCGTATTTGTAAGGCGCATAATTGCCGTGCCAGGCGACCACATCGAGGGGCGAGTGGCCAATGTCCGTGACGTAGAATTTCCCGCACCATTTGACATGCACGCGGCAAGGCGTTTCCTTGTCCTCGAACGCCGCGACCGGTGTCTTGAAGTCTCGCGGATTTGCCAGGCAGTTCGCGCCGATCGGCCCGCGATCCGGCAGCGTGAATTTCGCGCCGTAGTTCTCGCAGATATATCCGCGCCAGACCTTCTGGTCGCCGATGCGCAGCACCTTGAACATCATGCCGCGCGGGATGATGCATATTTCCAAGGGCTCGACATCGATGACGCCCATTTCAGTGAATATTCGAATGGCGCCGATCTGCGGGACGACCAGCAATTCGCCATCGGCATTGAAGACGTAATCGTCCACCATGTCCTCGTTGAAGACATAGGCATGAGCGGCCATCCCTGTCTGGGTCAGGACATCGCCAGCCGTCGTGATCGTCCGCACTCCCTTGAGGAAGCTCAGCTTCTCGTCGGGCACCGGCACGGGACCCCAGCGGAGCTGGCCGAGCGGAAGCGAATGGTCGTCCAGACAAGGCGCGGATTTCCAGAGCGGGTAGGAGGTGTTCGAAAAGCGCCGGGTATGACGCACGCTCGGACGGATGCGATAGAGCCAGGACCGTTCGTTCATCCCGCGCGGTGCCGTGAAAGGCGAGCCGGAAAGCTGCTCGGCATAAAGACCGTAGTTGCATTTCTGGGGGCTGTTCTGGCCTTGCGGCAAAGCGCCGGGAAGCGACTCGCTTTCGAAATCGTTGCCGAATCCGGGCATGTATTTGAGGTTACTTGCCGCCAGAGCCTCATGGTCGGAAGTCTTAGATATCGTCTGGTCCATCGCTCAATTCCTCCCGAAAACTGAGGGCGACCCCATGCAATCGCCGGGTCGCCTAGAGATCATTCGGCCGCCGTGCCGATGACGCCGCGCTTGATCTGATCTGCTTCGATCGACTCGAAGAGAGCCCGGAAATTGCCTTCGCCGAAGCCCTCGTCGCCTTTGCGCTGAATGAATTCGAAGAAGATCGGGCCGATGACCGTCTTGGAGAAGATCTGCAGCAGGATCTTCGTCAGGCCGCCATTCACCACGCCTTCGCCGTCGATGAGGATACCATGCTTCTTCATGCGGTCGATGGGCTCGTCGTGGCCGTTCACACGCTTATAGGACATATCGTAGTAGGTCTCCGGCGGACCTGGCATGAAGCGCAGTCCATTATCGGCAAGCCTGTCGGTGCCTTCGTAGATGTCTTCCGTTCCGACGGCGATGTGCTGGATGCCCTCGCCCTTGTACTTCTTCAGGAACTCCTCGATCTGGCTTGTGTCGTCCTTCGATTCATTCAGCGGAATGCGGATCTTGCCGCAGGGAGACGTGATCGCGCGGCTCACCAGACCGGTGATGCGCCCGTCGATATCGAAGAAGTGAATCTGCTTGAAATTGAACAATTCGCGATAAAATGCCCACCACTTGTCCATGTTGCCGCGAAAGACGTTGTGCGTCAGATGGTCGAGATAATAGAAGCCGACACCTTCGGGATGCGGGTCGCGCTCGCCCAGCCAATCGAACTCGGCATCGTAAGCCGATCCCTTTTTGCCATAGGTTTCGACGAAATAGAGCAGCGAACCGCCGATGCCGACAATTGCCGGGACATCGAGCGCCTTGTCATTCCCTTCATAGGGAACAGCACCTTTTGACACGGCATGGTCGAAGGCGTGCTTGGCGTCAACGACCCGCCAGGCCATCGACGGAGCAGCGGGGCCGTGTTCTGCCGCGAAACGGGCGGCATGGCTGCCCGGCTCGGCATTCAGCACATAATTGATATCGCCTTGACGCCAGACGGTGATGTCCTTCGTCTTGTGCTTGGCAACGGGGGTATAGCCCATGCGCGTGAAGAGCTCACGCAGCTTCTCGGGCTCGGGATGAGCGAATTCAACGAATTCGAAGCCGTCGGTGCCAGCCGGATTGTCGGCGGTGATTTCCGACGGCGGCGCGTCATGCGGAAAAGGACCCATTTTCTCCTCCTCGGAAGATTGGACTCTGTCTATGCAAAGTGTGGCCCAAAACGCATGCAAAGTTCTTGCATTCTTCATGCGAAGCGAAAATATTATACACGATCTGTGAGGATTTTGGAAGTTTTGCGCAATGGATGAACAACTCGACAAATTGGATCTGCGCCTGCTGCAGGAACTCCAGAAAGACGGCCGGCTGACGAACAACGAACTGGGCGAGCGGATCGCGCTTTCACCCTCGCAATGCTCGCGCCGGCGAACGAGGCTGGAAGCCGAAGGATATATTCGCAGCTACCAGGCAAACCTCGATCGGCAGAAGCTCGGTCTGGATATGCTGGTGGTTATCTCCGTGACGCTTGCGACCCACAACAGGGACAATGCTCGCCGATTTTCCCAGCTGATCAACGGGCTGCCGGAAGTTCTCGAAGCCTATGCGCTGACGGGCGAGATGGACTACCACCTGAAGGTCGCGACACGCGGGCTCGCTGACCTCTCGAGATTCGTCAACGACATCCTGTTGCCGCACGAGTCGGTGCAACACGTAAAGACTTCCATTGTGCTCGATACGCTGAAGACATTCGAAGGGTTCCCGGTGCTCATGCCGCACAGCTGACATGGTGGCGCGCATCCGGCCCGACAGGCGCTAGATCGGCAATTCGGTCGAGAATTTCAGCTCGCGCAGCACAAAGCTCGAAACGACCGTACGAACACGCCGGTTGCGCAGCAGGTAATGGGTCATGAACGCCTCGTAGCTTTCCACGTCCTTCGCCCTGATCTTCAGCATGTAGTCGAAGGCGCCGGACAGGGCATAGCATTCCATGATCTCCGGCCGCTCCGATACCACCGATGCGAAAGACGCCACTGTCTCCTCGTGGTGGTCCTCCAGTGTTACATGCGCGATCACACAAAGCTTGAGATCGAGTTTGCCGGGATCGAGCAGCGTCACACGCTTGCGGATGACACCCTCCGATTCCAGTTCTTGGATCTTCCGCCAGGTCGAACTCTGCGACATACCGGCCTTTTCCGACAGGTCTGCCAGCGAAAGACTGCCATCGGCCTGGATCGATTGCAGAAGCTTGCGGTGAGGATTCCCAGATTCTTTCATCTTCTGCACCGTTTTTGAAAGGATTTACCAATACCACGTCCATTTTCACCGGAAAAGGAAAGAATTTCCCGCGAACTCGGTTCATAATTGAAAAGATACCGCAGCATCTGGGAGGATCGAGCTATGGTCAAGGAAAGCAGCTACACCGCCAAATTGCCAGGCCCGGATGGCTTATACGCCTATACTGCCGAAGAAGATGCGATATGGGGCGAACTCTATCGGCGTCAGTTGAAGCTGCTCGCCAATATGGCCTGCCGCGAATATCTGGACGGCGTCAAAACCCTGGGGCTGAAGCCGGATAAGGTGCCCCAGCTGCGCGACGTCAACCGCCGCCTGAACGAAACGACGGGCTTCGGGGTGGAAGGCGTGCCGGCGCTCATTCCGCCTTCCCGCTTCTACGAGCTCCTGTCGCAAGGCAAGTTTCCGCTCGCCACCTTCCTTCGCCGTCGCGAGCATATCGACTATATCGAGGAACCGGACCTGTTCCACGAAGTCTTCGGCCATTGCCCGCTGCTGACCAATCAGAGTTATGCCAATTTTGTACGGCATTTCGGCGAAACCGCCGTACGCCTCGGCAAGGGCTATTCCTGGCACCTGTTCCGCATCTTCTGGTTCACCGTCGAGTTCGGCCTGATCAATACGCCGGAGGGCCGTCGCTGTTTCGGCGCGGGCATCGTCTCCTCGCCAAGCGAAGCGAAGGCGGCGATGGAAGGCAAGGCGTGCGAGTTTCGACCGTTCGATCTGCTGAGCGTGCTCAGGACGCCCTACCGGATCGATATCGTCCAGCCGATCTACTACGTCATCGACAGCTTCAGCGACCTTGAAGCGATCGTCGATGAGGATATCGAAGGCCTGATCCTCAAGGCAAAGTCGCTGGGCGATTTCCCGCCCGCCTTCGAAGCCAAGGCCTCGTGAGCCGCTGATGATCCGGCGACGACAAAGATCGGCAGCTTCCTCCCGCTGCCGATTATCCAATATGCATCGTCAACCATGTCCTAGACTTGTCGCTTATAGGCGAGAACGAAGTCGTGGTTGACCTCCCAGAACTTGCCTGAAAACTCGAGCTGCCTTGCCCTCGCCTGATCTTCAGTCAGCCTGAACTTGGCAAGCAGGCTCTCCTTCACGCCGAAGACAGCATCCGAATGGATGTAGGGATCGTCCGGATCGAAGATGTGGGTCGTCAGCGTTTCAAAGCCATCGGCCGAGATGATGTAGTGCAGGTGCGCCGGCCGGTACGGGTGACGGCCGAGCTGGGCCAGCAACTGGCCGACAGGTCCATCATCCGGGATCGGATAGTATTTCGGCTTGACCGCCCGGAACCAGTAGCTTCCGTCTGCCCCAGTGCGGAATATCCCGCGCAGATTAAAATCAGGCTGAAGACCTTTCTGCTGGACGTCGTAGAAGCCCTCGTCATTGGCCTGCCAGACATCGATGACCGCATCCTTGATAGGGTTGCCCTCGATATCAAGGATGCGGCCGGAGATCACCATATCCTCGCCCTTGCTGTCGAGGCAGATGTTGGCGCCCATCGGCAATTCCGGCGCGTCGGCGACATGGAACGGGCCCAACACCGTGCTCTCGGATGCGCCTGAAGGCTTGCGGTTGTTGATGGCGTCGACCAGCATCGATACGCCAAGCACATCCGAAAGCAGGATGAATTCCTGACGCCATTCGTTGCACATCCCGCCTGTCCGGGTGAGGAAGAGGATCGCCTCCATCCACTCCTCCTGGGTTGGCTCGATCTGCTTCACCGCCTCATGTAGTTTGAGCGTAATGACCGACATGATCTCCTTCAGCCGTTCGCTCTTGGCGTTGGCGTTGCGGCCGGTCACGACCTCGACTGAGTTTTCCTCTGTGAAATATCCTTTTTCATGCGCTTCCATGATCAGTCACCGATCCAACATGGTGTTCAACACGCGGCGCAGTTCGCCGACGGGATCGGCGATGGTACCGTCACAGCGCCAGGCGACATGATGGTCCGGGCGAACGAGGATCGCGCCGGAATCCCGGATTTCACGCGCCCGCGCCCAATCGCCGGTGTAGTCCTGCCATTGCTGCCGCGGACCGATCTTGTGCGCAATGAGCTCGATGCCGAATTCCCTAGCAAGCGCCCTTGCCGCCGCAAGCCAGGCATCGCCGCCGATGCCGGTCAGCACGGTAAACCGTCCATGGCCGGTAATGTCGAGCGTCGACACCTTTTCCCCGTCGGGGCCGAAGAGCCAGGTATGCGGCAGGCGTGCGCCGGGCCATGTCGTCGGCTGATAATGCAACTCCGCATCCGTCTCGAAACCGGGCTCCGGTTGCCCGTCGGTGACGATGGCATCCGACCGGTAACGCTGGTTCATTTCAACGCCATGCGCATCGAACTCATAGACCTTGGCCGCAATCGCCTCGCGGATCTCCTTGCGCTGCCGTTCGGCGTCGGGCGTGTCATCACAGCGGGCATCCATGTTCTGCTGCATCTTCACCGGATCGACGGAGTCCAGAAGGCCGCACGCCCTGAAGATCGGCCCGAACTCCTCGATCGACTTGTTGGCACGGGTAACGATCTGCTTGGCGACCGGCGCCCGCTCCGCCTGATAGCTGTCGAGAAGACCGCGGCCCGCCTGCCCCCTGATCACCATCGCCAGCTTCCAGGCGAGATTGAAACCATCCTGAATGGACGTGTTGGAGCCAAGGCCGTTCGAGGGGGGATGGCGATGGGCGGCATCGCCCATGCAGAACACCCGGCCGTTGGACATGGTGGTGGCGTACATGTTGTTGACGGTCCAGGTCGACACCGATTTTATCTTCGGCTGCAGGTCGGCAACGCCGGTGAGGTCCCGCACCACCCTGATCGCAAATGCTTCGTCGACGGCCGGAGGCGGTTCGTTGATGTCATAGCCCCAGACGATCAGCCACTCATGCCAGGGCCGCACCATGCGCACGAGGCCCATGCCGATGCCGCCGACATCGGCTCCCGGCTGCAGCACCCAATAGAGCACAGAGGGACGGCGCGAAACATAGGGCGAGAGATCCGCCTCGAAAAGGATGTTCATCGAGCCCGCGACCCCCATCTTTCCCTCGAAGCTGAGACCGGCATGCTCGGCAACTTTGGAATTGCCGCCATCGGCGCCGATCAGAAATTTCGAGCGCACGGTGACTTCCTTGCCCGTCAGCCGATCGAGGCATGTCGTGGTCACGCCGTCCTCGTCCTGCACGTGGCTCAGATATTCCGTCGACATGCGCGCCTGCGCGCCACGCGAACAGGCGGTCTTGAAGAGCAGCGGCTCCATGAAGGTCTGGGGCAGATCGTTCATATGGCTCGGCGATGACAGCTGGTGTTCCGCCTGCGAGAGCGGATGCGTGCCCCAGCTCTTCATGCGGCCGATCTCTTCGCCGTTGATCGCCGTGCAGAAGACGTTTTCGCCCATGAGCTCCTGCTCGGTCGCGAACATATAGGCTTCGTCCTCCACATCGCGGCCGAGATCGCGCAGAACCTCCATCGTACGCTGGTTGGTGATGTGCGCCCGCGGTGTGGTGGCCAGCCAGCGATAGCGGTTGATCACCAGAGGCTCCAACCCGTAGCTGGCCAGCAATGCGGCCGTCGCCGAGCCGGCAGGCCCTGTGCCAATGATGAGAACGTCGGTCGTGATGTCAGCCATTTGGCCCTCCCTTTGCTGTTTGTGCGAGCGGTCTGCCCTTCAAGACACGGCGGACCGGAAAGAGTTCGATGCCGGTGCGCTCGCTGACCAAGCCCCAAAGGCCGCGCGGCGCGAAAAGCATGGTGGCGATCGCCAGCGCACCGAGCAGCAGCAGGTACCAGGACCCGTAGCTTGCGAGCGCATTCTGCAGGAAAAAGAACAGGATCACACCGACGATCGGCCCCTCGATCGTTCCGATGCCGCCGATGACAACGATGAAAAGCACATAGGCTGTCCAGTCCGTGAGCGAGAAGGCGGCATCCGGGGAGATCCGGCCCTTCTGCAGATAGATCAGGGCACCGACGATGCCTGTCAGAAAGGCCGTGGCGAGATAGACCGTCACCTTCATGCGCCTGGCATCCACACCCAGCGCGCGGGCGGCGGTTTCGTTGTCGCGCACGGCCGCCAGGCCGAGGCCCTGCTTGCTTTTGAGCAGGCGATAGACAAAGCCGATGGTAACCGCGACCATGATCAGCGCCAGCCAGAAGGTGAGAGCATCGGCGGCAAGCGCTGCCTTCATGCCAAACCAATCCTTGAGCAGCGCGATGCCGGCCATGTCCCTGGCCGCCTCACGCGGCAGGGAGGTTCCCGTGCCGCCGCCGAGCATCTTCCACTGGGCAAGCACCAGCCGGCCGACTTCCGCGATCACCCAGGAGCCGATGGCGAAATAGGGTCCGTGCAAGCGAAACACGAAGAAGGCGGTGGGGACCGCGAGAAGTGCCGCAACCACGCCGGCCAGCAGCACCGCGAGGATCGGGTCCATGCCGAGAAGGGTGACCAGTCCGAAGAGAGCATAGGCGCCGCAGCCGACGAAAAGCTGCTGCCCGACGGAGATCAGCCCGGCATAGCCGGCAAGAAGGTTCCAGCTTTGTGCGAGCGCCAGCATGGTCAGAATGAAGAACAGGTCCTGCAGCACACCGCGCGAGACCACGAAAGGCGCGAAAGCCAAGCCCGCCAGCACGAGGAGAGCCACGCCTGCAAAGCCTGTCGAAAGCCGCGTTCCTATTTCGGTGCGCCAAGGGGTTTGCGACCCGTCTTCTGCCATCATTGTTTCGAAACCTGACGTCATGGGACCCTCAATCGATCGCTCGCGGGAAAAGACCACGCGGCTTGCAGACGAGTACGAGGAGGAAGGCGATGTGACCCGCCAGGATCTGCCACTCCGGATTGATGGCGGCGCCGAAGGTCTGCGCAACGCCAAGGATAATACCGCCCGCCAGCGTGCCCCAAAGCGAGCCGAGACCGCCGATGATCACGGCCTCGAAAGCATAGATCAATCGCGACGGTCCGGCGCTCGGATCGAAATTCGCGCGGGTTCCAAGATAAAGGGCGGCGATCGTGACGACGACCATGGCGATCCCGGTCGCCATGGCAAAAATTCGCTCGGGGCGGATGCCCATCAACCCTGCCGTCACGGGATCATCGGAAGTGGCTCGGAACGCGCGGCCGATCGAGGTGCTGTAGATCAGCCTGTTCAGCACGAGGATGACAAGAATTGCCGAGGCGAACGTCAACAGAGGCATGAGGCCGATATTGAGGCCGGCAAGCGGGATGGAGGCCGTCTCCAGTGCGCCGGCCGACACACGGCGGCTGTCGGCACTGAAGCCTTCCATGAGCCCGTTTTGAATGACGATCGAGAGGCCGAAGGTGACGAGCAGCGGCGGCAGGATATCCTTGCCGAGAGTGCGATTGAGAAGAATGAATTGCACCAGCCAGCCGATCGCGAACATCAGCGGTGCGGCAATCGCGGCGGCAAGGAACGGATTGACACCAAGCGTCGACACCAACACCAGGATGAGAAAGGCCGCAAAGACGATAAGGTCGCCATGCGCCAGATTGACCAGCCGCATGATGCCGAACACGAGGCTGAGGCCGGCGGCGAACAGGGCGTAGAGCCCGCCGAGCAGAACGCCTTGGAGGATCGTATCAACCCAGTTCATGTTGATCAGCTCCGAAATAGGCGGCGTGGATCTGCGCGCGGTCGAGCTCTCCGGGGCGGCCGGTCAAGGTGATCCGGCCTTCCATCATGCAATAGACACGGTCGGACACGGCAAGCGCCTGGCCGATATCCTGCTCGACGATGATTATGGCGGCGCCCGTGGCGCGGATGCGGGGGAAGGCCGCATAAATATCCTTGATGACGACGGGCGCCAGACCGAGGCTCAGCTCATCGCACAGCAGAACCTGCGGATTGGACATCAGCGCCCGACCGATCGCCACCATCTGCTGCTGGCCGCCGGAAAGTGCCGTGGAAGGATTGTGCCGGCGCTCCTGGAGAATGGGAAAAAGCTCGTAGACGCCGCGCAGCGTCCACGGTCCGTCGACCTTGCGGCCGTATGTTCCGATCAGCAGGTTCTCCTCCACGGTCATGGAGGCAAACAGCTTGCGCCCTTCCGGAACGAGAGCGATGCCGCGAGCCATGACGTCAGGCGCCGAAAGCGCCCCGATCGGCTCGCCTTTGTAGACCACCATCTCAGGCTGGTTGCTGAGAACACCGGCGACCGATCGCATCAACGTCGATTTGCCGGCGCCGTTGGCGCCGATGACCGCGACCGTTTCACCGGCATCGAGGTACAGATCGACGCCGAAGAGAGCCTGGAAATCGCGGTAAAAGGCCTTGAGGCCGGCTATCTGCAGAAGGTTTGCCATCAGACCTCCATGCCGAGATAGATTTCGCGGACGTCGCGCGAGTTCATGATGGCGTCGGGCTTGCCGATGCCGATCACCCGCCCGAAGTTGAGCACGAGCAGGCGCTCGGCCACCGCCGTCAGCGCATGCAGCACATGCTCGATCCAGATGATCGTCACACCCCGCCGATGAACGCGTTTGATCGTGGCGATCAGTTGCCGGCATTCGCCGTCGGTCAGGCCGCCGGCGATTTCATCGAGCAGGAGAAGCTTGGGCTTGGTCGCCAGGGCACGCGCCAGCTCCAGTCTCTTTCGTTCCAGCAGCGACAGAGAGCCGGCAAGATTATTAGCCCTGCCGATGAGGCCCGTTTCGACGAGGACATCGGCGCAATAGGCTTCCACCTCGCGCTCGGACGTTCGCGAGCCGAAAGCGCCGGCGACCAGCAGGTTTTCATAGACCGTCAGCCGCTCGAAGGGCTGCGGGATCTGAAACGTGCGCCCCATGCCGGCAAAGCATCGCTGCATGGGAGGATCGCGCGTCACATCGCGACCATTAAATTCGATCGATCCGCGATCGACCGCAAGATTGCCGGTGATCAGATTGAAGAGTGTCGACTTGCCCGCGCCGTTCGGTCCGATGACGCCCAATGCCTCGCCTGCCTCGACCGAAAAGCCGATATTCTCGGCGACCACGAGCGCGCCGAAAGACTTGGATACGTCGTTCAGTTCAAGCAGGGGCATGGCGCTCCTCCCGATTGCTGTTGCCCCACCACGTCGAGCGCGGGGCAACGGATTTGATGGCGGCGCGAGATCACGTCAGGGCTTCCAGCTTGCCGCCAAGCGGCACGTTGGGCGCCAGGCGGTTTTCGACCACGACGAGGTCATAGCCGCCATCGGTCTTCAGCCGCCATTGACCGCCGACCAGGGGCGTCTTGGCGACATTCTTCTGAGCGAACGGCGGCAGCTTGTCGCTCCCCCAGGCGATCGGCCCGACGAGCGTGTCCAGCTTAGTCTGGCCGATGGCTTTGGCAACGGCGTCGCCCTCACCCACATCCTCGGCGCGCTTCATCACATCGACAGCAAGTTCGAAGAGCGCATGGGCAAAACCGATCGGCTGCGTCCATGGCCGGCCGGTCGCCTGCGTGAAGGCTGCAGCCACGTCGGCGGCCGTTTGCCCCGTCAGCGACGATTTGAACGGGTGGCTCGGCGTCCACCAGACCTCGGTCGACAGGTTATGGCCGGCATTGCCCAGCGCCGCCACCGTTTGCGGGAACAGGAGCGCCTTGCCGATCGACGCGATCTTTGGCTTGAGACCCTGCTGCTTGGCCTGGTTCCAGAAGGTCGTCAGGTCGGGCGGAATGAGCACGCCGGTCAAAATATCGGTCTGGCCCTGCTTGAAGGCATTGATCTGCGCGGAAAAATCATCCGTCAGGTTCTGGAAGCGCCCGGTATCGGTGAGACTGTAGCCGAGCTTCTCCAGCACGGGCGGGAAGCCCACGACCTTGTCGCCCCAGGCGTTGCCGTCGCCATCATTGGGGAAGAGGCCGCCGACCTTCTTGTTGGTCTCGATCTGGCTCCACATGCCGGTAAAGACGGCAATGATGTCCTCAAGCCCCCAGAAGAAGTGATAGGCATAGTTGAACGGCTTCCAGCTCGACGGGTCGCCAGGATTGCCCTGCTGGCCGATGAACCAGGGCTGCCAGGGCGCCACCGTGGAAATGCAGGGCATCTCCTCCGCTTCGCAAGTGGTGGACACCGGATTGGTGGTCTCCGGAGTCGACGAGACCAGCACCAGGTTGACCTCGTCGGTGACGATCAGTTCCTTCGCAACGGCAGCCGCCCGGTTGGGATTGGACTGGCTGTCCTTGACCACGACCTCGTAGCTGAGGCCGAGCTTCTTGGTCGTCGCGATAAAGTTGTCGATGACGAACTTGTCGGCCTCGCCGAAGCCGGCAAGCGGCCCGGTTTGCGGGCTGACATAGCCGAGCTTGATCGGGTTCTTCTGGGCAATCGCCGGTGCTGCGAAAGCGGATACCGCAATCGCGGTGCCGCCGGCCGCCGTGGTTTTCAGAAAATCGCGTCTGGTAAACATGTTTCCTCCCATAATCCCCTCTCCTCCCAAAGAGCGCGCCTGCGGCGCGGGTCGTTTCCTACCCCGGGCGTTTGCCTTCCCAGGCTTCCTGCAGCATCTGACGGATCGAGGCACGATCGACCGGCCTCGGATTCCAGTAGGGATTTTCCATTGCGACTGCCGTGGCCCTGTCGAGATCTTCCTCGCTGAGACCAACAGTCTGCAGGCTCAAGGGCGCGCCGATCGATTTGGCGAAGTCCCAGAGGCCGCCGCCGATGGAACCGCCGAAGAGCTCCGCCGCCGGAGCAAGCTCGCTGCGTGCGGCATGCGCATTGAAGGCTGCCGTATGCGGCAGCATGACAGCATGCGTCTCGGCATGCGGCGTATCGAACAGGCCGCCCAGCGTGTGGCAGATCTTATGGTGCAGGGCCATGCCGACAGCCCCGAGAACCGAACCGCACAGCCATGCGGCATAGAGCGCTTCGCTACGCGCAGAAGCATTCCTCGGATCATCAACGATAGCAGGCAGGCTGGATTTGAAAGCCCTCAGCCCCTCGATCGCCATCAGGCTCGAAATCGGATTGCGATCCTGCGCATAGAGTCCCTCGACGGCATGCGCCATGGCGTTCAGCCCGCTCGTCACGCTCATGGAGACCGGCAATCCATGGGTCAGCAGCGGATCGTAAATGACGATCTCCGGCAATATCCTCTCATGCCGTACCGTCGTCTTCACCCCTCGCTCGGTCTGGCCGAGGATGGGGGTGACCTCGGAGCCGGCATAGGTCGTCGGCACCACGATCTGGAGCAGATCCGTGCGATAGGCGATGGCCTTTCCGAGACCGGTCGTCGAGCCGCCGCCGAGCGAGACCACGCAATCCGCCTTGGCTTCGGCAACGGCTTCCATCGCCCTCTCCGTCACATCGATCGGTGTATGCATGACTGCGCCGGCAAACACCCCGGCCGAAAGCTGCCCCAGGCTCTTCGCAAGAGCCTCCGCGTCGGCGCGCTGATGCGGCGTGGACAGGACCAGTGCACGCTGACGGCCGGATTTCTCCACCCATTCGGCCACGCTGTTGCTCTTTCCTTCGCCGAAGACGATCCTGGCTGCACTTCCGGCATAGGAAAATTCGCTGATCATCGCGGCCTCCCTGGTTTTGCCCTGACCATGACGAAGGTAAAGTCGAGCGTCTTCGTCGACGCGTTATCCGTACCGGCGACCCGGAAGTCCCGCAGCAATTCGGGCTTCACGCCGAACAGGGCATCCTCGCCCAGATGCGGATCGTTGCGATCGTAGACATGCGTTGTGATCGTCTCGAACCCCTCGGCGCGAACGACGAAATGCAGGTGCGCGGGCCGGCGCAAGGGATAGCCGGCATTGGCGAGCAATCTGCCCACCGGCCCGTCATCCGGCACGCCATATCCCTTCGGCACGATGGTTCGATACCGGATACGGCCATCAGGATCGGTGCGAAACAGGCCACGCAGATTATACTCAGGCTGCAGGTCGGGCTGCTGGTTCTCGTAGAACCCTTGAGCATTCGCCTGCCAGGTGATGACTTCGGCGCCGGCGACAGGCTGGCCGTCAAGATCCTGCACACGTGCGGACACGGAAAGAGGCTCGCCCACACCATCGAGCGAGATCGATGCGCCAGGCGCGCGCTCCGGTGCATCATCGCGGAAGAACGGCCCCCGAACCGTATTCGGGGTCGCGCCCTTCGGCCGCCTCGAGTTGATTTCCTCGACCAGTGCCGAAGCACCCAGGAGATCTGACAGCAGCACCCATTCCTGTCGGCGCTCGTCGCTTGCGTGGCCGACCTCGGTCAGGAAGGCGATGACCTTGCGCCACTCGTCCTGTGTCGGCCGGAATTCCTTGATGAGATCGTGGACATGCTCCACGACAGCCGCCATCAGCTGCGCCAGCTGATTGCCTTTTTGTTGAGGAAGGCGCCCGGCGAAGACCTCCGATGAGGTCGCCTCGCTAAAAATCGGCATATCGGCACCTGGCGACATGCATCTCCTCCCACATACGCAAGCCTGATCGACAACAAGGTAGCAGCAAGAGGTGGGAGCGTTGATGATTTCTTTCCGCCATAATATAACGGATCGTTATGAAGATCGACGAACGCCATCTTATTCAGCTTGCGGCTGTGGTTAAAACCGGCGGTGTCACCGAAGGCGCGGCCCTTCTGGGCCTTGCCCAACCGGCGGTGTCGCGCACGCTTTCGATGCTGGAGCAACGATTGGGCGAGCCGCTCTTCATCAAGGGCAGGCGACCGCTGCAGCCGACGGCGCTTGGATCGTCGCTCGCCGAATATGGCCTAGTGATGCTGGCGACCTCCCGCAAGGCAACGGATCTGGTGGAGAGCTTCCGCGTCGGCAAGAGCGGCGTCGTCCGTGTCGGAGGAACCCCTTTCTTCATGGATGGGCTGATCGCCGGGCTATGCGCCGAATTCCAGGCGACGCATCCGGATGCGCGCATCGAGCAGTCCTACGGCTATTTTTCCGATCTCAGAGCCGCCCTCAAGGCCGACCAGATAGACCTCGCCATCTGCCCCATCGATATTCTTGACGAGGGCTCGGGGCTGGAATTCCAACAGATCTTGCCCGGCCGCAACGTCATCGCCTGCAGGGTGACCCACCCTCTGCTGCTGAAAAGAAAGCTGCAGCCGGCCCAGCTTCTCGACTATCCCTGGGTCGCGCCGCCGCCGGGCAGCCCGCTGCTGGCCGACCTGCGCGCGCTGCTCCTGTCGTTCGGCGCGACCGAGATCAAGATCCGCTATTCCGGTGGGTCGCTGATGGGCGTGATCAACTATCTGAAAGCTGCGGACGCTCTGACCGTCATGCCGCACAGCGTGGTATTCGCCCAACGCAAGGATAAGAGCATCACTGCGCTGCCGATCAACATTCCCCATCCCGAGCGCGCGCTTTCCATCCTGAAACGCATCGATGCGCCACGCTCTCCCGCAGTCGACCAGTTCGCGGACTTTGTCCGCTCTGGTTTCGAGACACTGAGGCATCTTATCAAGCGCCATGAGGAATCCGTCGTCTGGGGGGTGTAGCGCGCAGGCCTTGGCCTGCCTCATGCCGGCCGATCGCTACCCTGGGAGCCAGCATCGTGTCGAAGTTTCTCCCGAACGGGGATGCGTTTGGCGCATCCAATGAATGTATATTGAATGCATTAATTGGATGCATGATGGCTTTCATTTTTGGCATGATTTTGCCCTATATTTTGTCAAATTCCGTCCAACAGCAGATATATCAAATTATTGATAGCATAATTGACTGCATAATTCATTCCTTTGATTGTAATTTAGGCAAAATCGATATTGGCACGGTGCTTGCAATTGAATGGCTGTACTCCCCGCGACGGGGCCTGACTTCAAACACAGGAGCCATTCATGCCCACAATTACCGCACCCGCCCATGCTGACGGAGACTTTCTCGTTGACTACGAAGAGAAGGTCTTCGAGGACGTTCAGGCCAAAGAGGGTGAGAAAGCCCTTATCACCTTCCACACCGTTGCCTTCGAAGGTTCGATCGGCCTTGTGAACCTGCTCCAGGCAAAGCGCCTGAAGCGAAAGGGCTTCGAAACATCCGTTCTTCTCTACGGCCCGGGCGTTACGCTTGGCGTGCAGCGCGGCTTTCCCAGGCTCGGAGCCGAGGCCTTCCCGGGTCATCTCAACTTCAACAACCAGATCAAGGGCTTCATGGAGGAAGGCGGCAAGGTCTATGCATGCCGGTTCGCTCTCCAGGCGCTCTACGGTCACGGCGAATCCTCGCTTATTCCGGGAATCAGGCCGATCAGCCCGCTCGACGTTCTCGACCTCATCCTGATCCATCGTCGCGACGGCGCCTTCATCCTCGACACCTGGACGCTCTGACCCGCCGGAGGCGGAGCGCCGCTTCGCCTCCCTCGTCCCAACCGATGGAGCCCGCCATGGAGAAGAAACCGATCGTCCGCGCCGCCGCTGCGCAAATCGCCCCGGACCTGACCTCGCGTGAGAAAACGCTCGCGCGGGTCCTGGAAGCGATCCGGGAGGCTGCATCGAAGGGTGCGGATCTCATCGTCTTTCCGGAGACGTTCGTCCCCTGGTACCCCTATTTCTCATTCGTGCTGCCGCCGGTTCTCTCCGGCAAGGAGCACCTGCGCCTCTATGAAGAGGCGGTCACCGTGCCCAGTGCCGCCACGGATGCGGTCGCCGCTGCGGCCCGCGAGCACGGTATCGTCGTCGCGCTCGGCATCAACGAGCGGGATCATGGCTCGCTCTATAACGGCCAGCTCCTCTTCGATGCCGACGGCACGCTCATCCTGAAGCGCCGCAAGATCACGCCGACCTTCCACGAGCGGATGATCTGGGGCCAGGGCGACGGCTCGGGCCTTGCGGTCGTCGACAGCCGCATCGGGCGGCTCGGCGCGCTTGCCTGCTGGGAGCATTACAATCCGCTCGCCCGCTATGCGCTGATGGCCCAGCACGAGGAAATCCACATCGCCCAGTTTCCGGGCTCGATGGTCGGGCCGATCTTTGCCGAGCAGATGGAAGTGACGATCCGCCATCATGCGCTGGAAAGCGGATGCTTCGTGGTCAATGCGACGGGTTGGCTGACCGACGAGCAGATCGTTTCGATCACACCCGACCAGACCCTGCAAAAGGCGCTGCGCGGCGGCTGCATGACGGCGATCATCTCGCCCGAAGGCAGGCACCTCGCCCCGCCGCTCACCGAGGGCGAAGGCATATTGATCGCCGATCTCGACATGAGCCTGATCGTCAAGCGCAAGCGGATGATGGATTCCGTCGGTCATTACGCACGCCCCGAACTTCTGCATCTCGCCATCGACGGCCGCGCCACGGCGCCGATGATCACCTCCGCCAATTCTTTCGAAATCGCACCCGCAAGGAACAACACCGATGGACACGACGACGCGTCTTCCGACCGAAATCCTGATCAACGAATTGCAGTCGTTCGGAGCCAGGCTGGTTGATCCGAAAGCGGGCCATGAGAGCCGCCGTGGCGGCGCCGGCCCGTCCGACCACAAGCCGATAACGATCGACGGCATGACAGTCATGGTGCCGGTGCATACGGCGCCGGCCTTCGAAAGCCCCTATCTCGTCGAGAGGCCGGACGAGAGCGGCAGGAGCCGCATCAGCCGGGACGGCCATGTGCTGGGTGAGGTCTCCTTTCCGCTGCGCCCGCGCTTCTACGAGCGAACGACGGCTGACGGCGTTCCCTATTCGCAGATAGCCGTCCTGCATGGCCGCGACGTGCTGGCGACCACGGTGTTGCAGACCTGCATCCGCTACCAAAGCCGCACGAAGACCTGTCAGTTCTGCGCCATCGGCCAGTCGCTGGCCGCCGGCCGCACGATTGCCCACAAGACCCCGGAACAGCTCGCGGAAGTGGCCAAGGCGGCCGTCGAGCTCGACGGCGTCAAGCACATGGTCATGACGACGGGCACGCCAAAAGGGCCGGATCGCGGCGCGGCAATCCTTGCCGACAGCGCCCGCGCCATCAAGGCCGCCGTCGACCTGCCGATCCAGGCGCAATGCGAACCACCCGAAGACGACGCCTGGTTTGCCCGCATGAAGGAGGCCGGCGTCGATGCGCTCGGCATGCATCTGGAAGTAGTGACGCCCGAAACCCGCGCCCGCATCATGCCGGGCAAGGCGCAGGTGCCGATCAGCAAATACATGACCTCCTTCAAGGCGGCGGTAGAGGTCTTCGGGCGTGGGCAGGTCTCGACCTACATCCTCGCCGGTCTCGGGGATACAAGCCAGGCCATTCTCGATATCTGCGAAAGACTGGTCGCAATCGGCGTCTATCCCTTCGTGGTTCCGTTCGTGCCGATTTCGGGAACACCGCTCGAAAGCCATCCGGCCCCGAAGCCAGATTTCATGCATTCGATCCTCGGTCCTCTCTCGAAAATGCTGGTCGAAAGCGGGTTGAAGGCGACCGACATCAAGGCCGGCTGCGGCAAATGCGGCGCCTGCTCGGCCCTTTCCACCTATGAAAGGATGCTGACCAGATGATCTTCGAGCCCTTCGCACCCTATCAGGCCGGCGAATTCCAGGTGAAGTTCGCAACATCCGCATGGGAGCGGCGGGAAGCGCATGCGCTGCGCCGCTCCGTCTTCTGCGAGGAGCAGAAAATTTTTGAAGGCGACGATCGCGACGCGATCGACGACCATGCGATTCCGATCGTAGCACTCTCCATGATGGGGCCGGCCGCCGACAGGCTGGTCGGCACGGTGCGCATTCATCAGGCCGAGCCCGGCCTGTGGTGGGGCTCGCGGCTCGCGGTTCATGAGGATTTCCGCAAGATCGGCGCGCTCGGCGCAACGCTCATCCGGCTCGCCGTCTCCTCCGCCAATGCGATGGGCTGCCACACCTTCCTCGCCAATGTGCAGGCGCAGAACGGCCTGCTGTTCCGCCGCCTGCATTGGGACGTGATCGAGGAGTTCGAGATCTACGGCAAGCCGCATCTGAGAATGAAAGCTGACCTTGCCTGGTACCCCCCATGCCCGACGCCGGAAACGGGATTCGTCGCGCTGCCGAAGAAGGCGGCCTGATCATGGTGGCGATCGACATCAAGTCACTCACTGTTCGGCTTGCCGAATCGAACGGCATTGCCGCCAAGGCGGATATCGGCGCGGTCGCCGCCAGTCTCGGGCTTGCCGGCCAGCCTGTCGCCGTCGGTGATGACTGTGCCGCGCTGCAGGATGGCGACGGATATCTGCTGTTCGCCATCGAAGGCTTCATGAACGAATTCGTTGCTGCCGACCCCTGGTTTGCCGGCTGGTGCAGCGTGATGGTCAATATCTCCGATGTCGCCTCGATGGGCGGACGTCCGATCGCGGTCGTCGACGCTGTTTGGGCCGATGGCGAGCGAAGTGTCGCCCCGGTGCTGGAGGGCATGCGCGCCGCGGCCAGAGCCTTCGGCGTGCCGATCGTCGGCGGTCATACGAATATCCGCACCGACCGCAGCCAGCTGTCCGCCGCCATTCTCGGGCGGGCTAAAAAGCTGCTGACAAGCTTCGACGCGAAGGCAGGCGACGTGCTCATCGCCGCAGTCGACCATCGCGGCCGTTACCGCGAACCGTTCAACAACTGGGAAGCGGCGACAGATGCGCCGCCTCAGCGCCTTCGCGGCGACCTGGAAATCCTGCCGCAAATTGCCGAGGCGGGATTGGCGCTCGCCGCCAAGGACATCAGCCAGGGCGGTATCATCGGCACGGCGATCATGCTGGCGGAATGTTCCGGCGTCGGGATCGAGATCGACGTGTCAACCATTCCGCTGCCGGCCGAGGTGACGCTGGAGCGCTGGCTCGCGACCTTTCCGAGCTTCGGCTATCTGCTTTCGGTCGCACCCGGAAAGGCTGAGGGCGCGATCCGCCGCTTTACCGAGCGCGGCATCAGCGCCGCCGCCATTGGCAAGGTTCTCGCCGGCAGCGAAGTGGCGATCACCGACGGCACGGAGCGCGCCGTCATTCGCGACCACGCCGAAACGCCGTTGCTGAAGCTTGGACGACGGGAGGACGCCGCATGATACGCCCGCTGCGGATCGCCATGCTGTCACACTCCACCAATCCGCGCGGCGGCGTGGTGCATGCGATGCAGCTTTCCGAGGCGCTGACCGCGCTTGGTCACGAGGTCGTCCTGCATGCGCCGGATGCCAAAGGCACCGGTTTCTTTCGCAAGCCGACCTGCAGCGCGGCATGCATCCCCGTCGCCCCGGCGCCGGGCGACATGACAAGCATGGTGGAGCAAAGGATCGCCGACTATGTCAGCTATTTCGAAAAGCCGGCGGCCCGCGATTTCGATATATTCCACGCCCATGACGGCATTTCCGGCAATGCGCTGGCGACGTTGAACGAGCGTGGATTGATCCCCGCCTTTGCCCGGACCGTTCACCACATCGACCAGTTCGCCGATCCACGTTTGATGGCGCTGCAGGATCGCTCCATCGACAAGGCCTGCCTCTTCTTCACCGTCAGCGCCACATGGCAGCGCATTCTCAATGGTCGCGGGATCGAAGCGACTGTTGTCGGCAACGGCGTCGATAGCGAACGCTTCACCCCGGGCTGGAGCGGCGAACAGGCGGCCCTGCGCGATCGCCTGAGCCTGCCGCCCGGTCCGACCTTCCTCAGCATCGGCGGCATCGAGGCACGCAAGAATGCGATCGGCATCCTCGACGCCTTCCGGCAGCTTCGCGCCGTCCAGCCCGATGCGCGGCTGGTCATCGCAGGAGGCGTCTCGCTGCTCGACCACAGCGGCTATCAGGAGGAGTTCCGCTCCGAGCTCGCCCTGCTGCGCGATCACGCCGCCGCTGTCCATGTGATCGGCCCGGTCACCGACGAGGACATGCCCAATCTCTACAGGCTGGCCGACGCGCTTGTCTTTCCCTCGCTGAAGGAGGGGTTCGGACTGGTCGTGCTGGAGGCGATGGCAAGCGGCGTACCGGTCGTCGTCTCCTCGATCCCCCCATTTACGGAATATCTCTCGGGCGATGACGCGATCTGGTGTGATCCCAAGCATTCGGCGTCGATCGCCGAAGCCATGGCGCTCGCTCTGATCCCCGAGATCCGCAACCGCGTCATCGCGCGCGGCCTGGAAGTCGCCAGTCGCTTCAGCTGGCGGCGCGTCGGAGAAGCGCATCTTGCCGCCTATGCGGCATTGAAGGAGAGCGCCCATGCCTGAGATGCGTTTCGTTATTGCCTGGCCGGACGGCCGCGAAGAGACCTGCTATTCGCCCTCGCTGATCATCCGGGATTTTTTCGCGGAAGGCGAGGCCTATCCGATCCGCGATTTCCTCGACCGCAGCCGCAAGGCGCTGACGATCGCCAGCGATCGGGTCGAGGCGAAATACGGCTATCCATGTTCGCTCGCACGCAACCAGCTTGCCCGCCTCGAGGCGGCCGGAGCGCTTTTTCTCGACGACGCCGATGCGCGCGTCCGCTGCCAAAACTTCATTCTCTGAAAGGAACCAGCCATGACCTTATCGCTCAAGCCGCATTATAGCGCCGTCGTCATCGGTGGCGGCCAAGCCGGACTTTCGGCCAGCCATTATCTGAAAAAGCACGGCATCGATCACGTCGTTTTCGAGAAGAAGACCGTCGCCCACAAATGGAAGGATGAGCGCTGGGACGCTTTCTGCCTGGTGACGCCGAACTGGCAATGCCAGCTTCCCGACCATCCCTATGACGGCGACGACCCGCACGGCTTCATGATCAAGGACGAGATCATCGCCTATGTCGACCGCTTCATCAAAAAGGTGGATGCGCCGGTGCTTGAAGGCACGACGGTCAGCCTGCTCGAAAAGGTCGATGGCGTCTTCAAGGTGGAAAGCTCTGCCGGCACGGTCACCGCGGATTGCGTCGTGCTCGCGACCAGCCTTTACAGCCGGCCGTCGATTCCCCGAGCCGCCGAACGCCTCCCGGACGATATCCTGCAGATCCATACCGTCGACTACCGCAATCCCCGGCAATTGCCGGCGGGCTCCGTCGTCGTCGTCGGCTCCGGCCAATCCGGCTGCCAGATCGCCGAAGACCTGCATCTGGCCGGCCGGAAGGTGCATATGGTGACGGGCAACGCCCCGCGCTGCGCCCGCTTCTATCGCGGCCGTGACGTGGTGGACTGGCTCGCGGATGTCGGCCAATACGACATCACAGTCGAACATGACGGAATGACCAAGAAGAAGCACGATACCAACCACTACCTGACCGGCCGAGACGGCGGACGGGATATCGATCTGCGGAAATTCGCGCTGGAGGGCATGTCGCTCTACGGCCGGATGGACGGTATTTCCGGCGGGAAAATGCTCTTTGCGCCGAACCTGAAGGCCAATCTGGATAATGCCGACCGGGTCTATAACGGCATCAACGGGCTGATCGATCGGTACATCGCCGAAAAAGGCATCGATGCGCCGCCGGCCAGTGTCTACACGCCGCTCTGGGAGCCGCCGATCGAACCGAGCGAACTGGATCTTGCGGCCGAGGGGGTGACGTCGGTCATCTGGGCGACGGGCTTCGACCCCGATTGGTCCTATGTCGGTCTGCCGATCTTCGACGGCACGGGTTATCCCGTGCAGCGGCGCGGCGTCACCGGCATCGGCGGCGTCTATGTGCTCGGCCTGCCCTGGCTCTGGACCTGGGGCTCCGGGCGCCTTCTTGCCGTCGGCAAGGATGCGGAGCATGTCGTCGATCATCTCGCCGGATACATCGAGGGCAGCCAGCCGATCCTCAGACAAGCGGTTGGGCGCTGATCATGACCATCGCCGTCCTCGATGCCCAGCCGCAGACGCCCTCAGCACGCGCGCTGATGGAGCGCGCGCTTGATCCATATATCCTTCTCGGCATGCCGCATTTGAGCCCTGCCGGACTGTCCGAGACCTGGCTCATGAAGGAACTCGGCCACCGGCACTGGCTGATGCTGGCGCGGCATCTCGGCATGGACAATGCGGATTTCCGCACCGCTGACGGCCGCGAGGTTTATGCCTCGATCTGCGCGACATCTATGACCGGCACGAAGCTTCAGCTTGCCCGCGCCAACGATGTGCTGGCCATTCGCTCTTCCCTGCATCGGATCTCGCGGACGCAATATTCGAGCCGGCATCATCTGAGCATCGGTGGCACCAGCATCGCGGACGTCGAACTGATCTCCGCCTTCGTCCGGCGCGACATAGAAGGCGACAATCGCTCGCTGGTGCGCGTCGAACATGCTCGCAGCAAGGGCGAAATACTTGCGACAAGCGAGCTCGCCGCCACGGCCGCCGCCCTTCGTCGCGGCACGGCACAGACACATCTCGGCATGACGCCTGCGACCGGGCGGTACCTGAAGAGTTTCAGGTTCAAGCCATCCATGGCAGAGGAGTTCAACGGCGCGGGGCTCTTCTATTTCGCGGAATTCCAGGCGCTCATGACGCGCGCGCTGGAAGCGTGGTTTCCAGAGCAACGCCTTGACGTCGTGCGGCGGGACGTTTTCCTCAAAGGGAATATCGGAGCCCAGGACGCAGTTACCATCGAGTTGAGCGTCGTCAAGCCTGGCGATACCGGCATCGCCTGCCGTCTGCTGCGCCCAGATGGCACCGAGATCGCAATCTTGTTCGCGCTGCTGCGGGACGGCTAGCAGCATTCAGCCGTGGCGATAGGCCCATTCGGATAGCGCGCTCATGCCCAGCCGCTGCAGGAGCTCGTAGGCAACCCGGCGGTTGAGGGGATTGTGCAACCGGATCACCTTCGAGCCGAGAAAATCCATCTCGGCGTGCTCGAAGGGCCTGAGATGCAGCGCCTCGCTGATTGCGGCTCGGTAGAAATCATGAAAGTCCCGCCGACAGACATAGGTCTTGTACTTCGTCATGCAGAAGGCTGAAAATGTGTCGCTGTTTCTTCGCAGGAAATCCGAGACGCCGATCGTCACCTCCGGCCAGGCGGGGTTGAACGTGTCGTCGAAGGCGATGATGCCGTGATCGGCCAGCACGCTTTCGGCCAGATGGCTGTCGGCAAGCACGTGGCGGAGCAGATGACCGCCGTCGATGCTGAAGAAGCGGACATGGCCAATCTTGTCGATGATGGCTTGCGGATCGAGCCTGGTGCTGTCGCCGGAGATGACGAGTTCCTCGTCGACAGGGATGCCCAGCGACCTGCCATTATCGAGAAAGCGCTGATATTGCGCATCATTCTCTTCGATGTCGAAGAGGTCGATGGCAAGTACGTTGCTGTCAGGCGCACTGATCTTGCGCAGCAGAAAATAGGAGCGCCCGTAATAGACGCCGATTTCCGCGAGGCCGCCGAGCAGATTCTCTTGCCTTTGCCTTCCGATCAACGACAGGAAGACAAGGGCGTCGGGCGGATCGATATAACCATCGATTCTCTGAAGATCGCGAAACACAAATTTTCGAACACTCGACTCCAAAATCCAAAACCCCGCTGGTTTCTGTCACGCTGCCACTCGCTTGCCGCGCACCTCTTGGAGCCGATCAATCGAGTGAAAAACGCGCATATGTATCCCCAGGTCTCGCTTGAAAGCCGCATGATCACGGCGCCTCGCGGTAGCTGCGGCCCTCGGAAGCTGGGATGAGATTGCGCCAAAGCGAGCGCCATTACCGAATATTCCGGCTTTTCTGTCGCTTGGCGGATAGCAATGCGCTGATTGGATAGTCCCGTCGGATGCCTTCAACCCGGCGATCGCGGCTCGGCGCCAATGATGCGTAGACGCAGATTGCTGGGTGGGAGGCCCGGAGAAGCCTGGCATAAAAATGCGGAGGGAACGCCAGGCGTTTCATTCAGCCAATTCGGAGCGGAAAAACCGTACCAACTCTTGATTTAAGCTCTCCTGAAAAGAGGCTCGATCAAATCCGGGCTGATCCAAGCAGATCTCCAGATTGAGAGCCCCAGTAGCTTTGCTACAAGGCTTTAGAAACGAGTAGTGCCTGGCGTCCCTGACATCATGAACAGCGATCACACGAGGGAGGTATCGTTGCAGATATCCGACGTTGCTTTCGAAGGGGACGACATGATCCTCACTGCCGCCCCAAAGCTCGACGGGAATTTTGATCTTGCTGAGCGAGCTCGGATCGAAGGAGAACGCCCAGCCGGGCGATACCAGTACCGCCGCCTTGATGCGAGCGTCATGCCGCCATTCAGACGCCATCCGCGCCGCTACCTGCGGTCGCGACAGGACCGCCGCGCTGCCCTGTTGGCACACAGCTTCCACCGGGTCGGCGGCGCAATGAAGCGTGAAAAGCTTCCAATCGGGAATGCCGCCGATTGCCACCAAGCCGGTGAAGCCGCCAGCTGAAAAACCATAAAAACCGATCTCGGATTTCTCCAGATGCTCGCGTCCTGGCCATGTTTGCATCATGTAGTCCAGAACCCGGCTTGTTTGGCGGGGACGATTCAGCAGAATTTGCACGACCTTGTCGCCACTGTCTTTATAGTTGTCTCCTGGATATGTCAGGGAGACAGCGACAAACCCTGCCTTTGCAAGGACAAGTGCCGATTCCGACCGATCGCTAAAGTGACCCGCGCTGCCGTGGGAAAAGATGACCGTGGGTAGATGATCACCCGTGATTTCACCGTTGACGGCAACGGTTTGCGCGACATCCCCTAGAGTTGTCGGCGCCGCGACGGAGTTGCTTGGGTACCAGATACCCAATTCGATCGGTCTGCCTATATCGTCCGGAATGGACAGGTATTGAAAGCCAACGGCGCCTGTGGATCCGGCGACGAAAAACGGGAACATGATCGCCAGAAATTTCAACAGCCGTTTCATGAAGAACCTCGCAAACTTCCGATGATCACGAACAGCCGAGGCTACGGCACCTGGACGATGCGGCCACTGCCCCTGATTTCCGAGCGCCGCAGGATCGGGCGACCGAACAGCTCGACATTGCCGCTTCCGGAAATCGAGATGTCCGCATCCGCCTGCGCGGACAGTTGTGCGTCGCCGCTGCCGCGAATGTCTATCTGCACGGATTTGGCAGCCAGGTCCTTGAGCCGCGCCGCGCCCGAGCCGGAAATGTTCAGCCCCACGGTATCGGCGGCTCCGGTGGCGGCTACGCTGCCGCTTCCCCGAATGCTCAGCCGCAGCTGCGGCTGATTGATCTGCGACAAGGTGAGATCGCCGCTGCCGAGCAGTTTCCAGTTTGATATCGCCGGCCCCGAGAGATTGACATCGAGCCGGGAGTCGAGCCAGCCCGGATCGCAATCCAAGCTCAACTTGCCGCCTTCCATCCGCACGTGGTCGATAAGTGCTGGATCGCCGCTGACCACAGCTTCCGCCTTATCCCCCGGCTGATAGCGGACCGAAGCCGGCAGATCGATCGTCAGATTGTCGGTGGCAGTGAAGGGCAGGGTAACCTGCTGGCTGGTGGATGTGGCTGATCCGCAGCTGGATTGCCTCGCACCCCACAAATGTCTTGCGTCGGCCCAATCCCGCCCGGAAAGCCCGATACCCAGCGCCAGAAGGACGATTGCACTGATCGATCCCGCTGTCGCGACGAATGCCAACTTGCCAGTCATTGTCGTTCCTTCAACGCAGTGTGATGAAATGTTCAAAAGCCGTTTTGGTCCGGTTGAGCCAGACGGAAATGCAGCCGGGCATAATGGCCGAGCATTCGTATGCTCGCGCCCAGTCCCATCAGCAGAAAAGCGCCGCCGCCGAGCAGGCAACTCACAAGTCCGGCCCCGATGAGCAAGCGCGCTATTGTTCCAATCACCGGCCCGCCAAGATGGAACAGCAATGTGGTGAAGATGATCTTCACACCGACCGCGCCGATGGCCGCCAACGCGATCGCCAGGCCGAGCGCAACGAAGATCGCCAATATCAGCAGCGGCAGCAGGAAAAGGACGTCGACGATCGCAAGGCCGGCCAGCGCCATCGCGGCCGCCAGCAGATTCGACACGCTCCAATGGGCCTCGAAACGACGCAGCCCGGCTTCGGCCCGCAGCTCCCTGGCGATCCTGGCCGGATCGCCCAACGCAGCCGCAACGTCCTGCTCGCTGCGGCCCGAAGCATCGGATTCGGCGAAATGGGCGGCATAGTCTGCGATGATGTCCTCGATCTCCTGAGGCGGCCTACCGGCAAGCCCCAGTCTCAGCGTGCGCAAGAAGGCGTCCCTGGTCATGGCAAATCCTCAAGTAGTTTGTCGACAGCATCCGCAAAGGAGCGCCAGTCGCGGCGGTGAGCTTCGAAAACCGTCTGGCCCAGCGGCGTGAGCCGGTAATATTTTCGGGGCGGCCCGTTGCTCGACTCGACGATTCGGGTGGCCACCAGGCCGTCATTCTGCATCCGGCGCATCAGCGGATAGATCGTGCCTTCCCCCATGCCGACGGCGGCGACCAGGGTGCTGGCGATTTCATAGCCATAGCTTTCGCCCCGCGACAGCACGGCGAGGACGCATAGATCAAGGGCGCCTTTTCGCAATTGAACTTGGATCGAGTCGGTCATGAATGCCTCGGATTTACCGCATGCATATAACAAGCTATCTGTTTATGCAAGGTAGTAGGTGATTTCGCGATATGGCCGCGCGGAATTCGGTGGTGGTCGCTCATGTCAGCCCCCGATCGCCGCGGATGCGATACCGAGGCTCACGACGAGCACTGCTCGCTAACGGAGCAATCATATGATCCGCCTGAGCTTCATCCTTGCCGTCTTCCTATGTTTTACGACCTCGCTGGCGCATGCTGTCGGCTTCCAATTCATCGAGGTTCCGGCCGATGGGCTGCTCACGGCGCTGAAGGTAGGGATCTGGTCTCCGTGCACTCGACCGGCAAGCGAGGTGAAACTCGGCCCCGTCGTCATGTCTGTCGCCAAGGATTGTCCGATCTCGGGCGACAAGCTGCCGCTTGTCGTCATCTCGCATGGCAGAGGCGGAACGATTTATCCTGGCCGCCTATTCCAGGGCCATGCCCGGCTGAAGATCCCACCACTGAGATCAGCGGCTCTGTCAGACGTTGAACTTGCAAGAGATTGCTCGGCCATGCCATGGATCCTGCTTCGCTTTGAAGCGAAGCTATGGGCACGTCGACGATGCCGCGGCGCCCATGCAGCCTGCGTTCATCGGTTTACACAAATTTTCAGCCATCGCATCGATGTAAATAGAAGCTGATCCCGGGCATTTATGAACGGATTCCGCGGCCGCATACGATGAGGCGGCGGCTGAAAAAGCGTGCCCGATTAAGGCAACAACAACCGCGCCACACTTGGACCGAAGCGAGCACTCCAATCCCCGCTTCACATTGAAGACGCTCACCAATTCCGGGTGATGATGGCAGGTCCACCATTCAAGGTCATGTCGCTGATGAACGTCGCCAAGCTTCCCGAGGAAAGATTTACATGCTGAAAAGCGTTTTCATAAACATCGGATTGCGAAAATAATTTACATGAATAGGCGTGATTTTACACGCGCTACGTTGACATCGGTGGCAAAAACCGCATCATTAAGAAAATAAATTACACTTTGAATAGCGGACCGAGTGAACAGCACAGCTACAAGCTCCTTACAAAACACAGGCGGACGTCGCGGAGCATGTCAGCCATGACCACACAATCAATCTTGGGGCGTCGCGATATGCCGCATGCGAGATCGGGCCGTTGCCTGCCCTCGCGCCCCAAAACGCAAACGAGTTCGGATCGTCAATAATGCGCATTTTCACGGCCTCGCTTGCCACCGAGACAAACACCTTTTCGCCTGTCCCGACGGACATGCATGCCTTCAAGGCGGCCTTTTATGCCGGGCCGGGCGAGCATCCCGAAACCCCAACCCTGTGTTCCTCCGTCGTTCCGATCCTGCGCCGCCGTGGCCGCGCGGAAGGCTTCACCGTCATCGAAGGCACCTCCTGCTGGGCCGAACCGGCGGGCCTCATCCAGCGACAGACCTATGAGACGCTGCGTGATCAGATTCTTGGCGAACTGAAGGCGGCGCTGCCCGTCGACGCCGTTGTCCTCGGACTACACGGCGCCATGGTCGCGCAAGGCTATGACGACCCGGAAGGTGATTTCCTGTCGCGGGTGCGTGCCATCGTCGGACCGGATGTGCTTGTCGCTGCCGAATTCGATCCGCATAGCCACCTGACCGCGCAGCGCGTCGCCAATCTCGACATCATGGCCACCTTTCTGGAATTCCCGCACACGGATTTCGAGCAACGCGGCGAGCATGTCGTCGAACTGGCCCTGCGGACGCTGCGCGGCGAGATCAAGCCGGCGATCTCGACCTTCGACTGCCGCATGATCACCATTTACCCGACCAGCCAGGAGCCGATGCGCTCCTTCGTCGATCGCCTGAAGGCGATGGAAGGCAAGGATGGCATCCTATCCATCTCCGTCATTCACGGCTTCATGGCCGGCGACGTGCCCGATATGGGCACGCGCATTGTCGTCGTCACCGACGATGACAAGGCCAAAGGGAATGCGCTTGCGCAATCGCTCGGTCATGAGCTTTACGGTCTGCGCAAGCACGTCGCGATGCCGATGTTCGACACCGAGACCGGGCTCGACCGCAGCGTCGAGCTGCGCGCGGCCCACCCGGAAACGCCCGTCGTTGTCGCCGATGTCTGGGACAATCCCGGCGGCGGTGTTGCCGGCGACGCCACCCACATTCTGCGCCGGATGATCGAGCGCGGCTTCGACAATATCGGTGTCGCGACGATCTGGGATCCGATCGCCGTATCGTTCTGCCATGCGGCCGGCGAAGGGGCGCAGCTCGATCTTCGCGTCGGCGGTAAATCCGGTCCGCAGGGCGGTGAGCCGCTCGACCTCGGTGTCACGGTCTTGCGCCTGTTCGACGCCGGCTGGCAGAGCTTTCGCAACAGCCGCGTCACGCTCGGCAGCGCGGCTGTCGTGCGCCCCGTCGGCACCTCGATCGACATCATACTGATTTCCAGCCGGACGCAGACTTATGAGCCCGACATCTTTTCCAATCAGGGCATCGATTTCTCCGGCAAATCTTTCCTGCTTGTGAAGTCTACCAATCATTTCCACGCGGGATTCCAGCCGATCTCCTCGGAGATCGTCTACATCGCCGCGCCGACCTCCTACCCGACGGATCCGGCAACGACGCCCTACCGCAAGGCGAGCCTCGAGCTTTGGCCACGCGTCGCCGATCCGTTGAGCCTCGAAAGTTGAAATCGAGCCGGACGAGAACCGGCCGCAGACATGCCGACTAACGAACATAGGGAACACGCCCGAAGGGCGGCCAAAAAGAGGATGATGATGAAAAGCGCATTTGTTCTGATCACGCTGGCCATGCTTGCCGGCACCAGCAATCTGGCGATCGCCCAGACCTCGGACGGGGTCTTGACCGTCGCCACCATCGGCGAGTTGCCGACCCTCGATGCCATGCAGACGCCGACCGACATCGTGCTCACGGTCGACCAGCATATTTTCGAGACGCTCTATACCTATGACGCCCAGTGGAAGTCCGTTCCGCTGCTGGCGGCCGCCATGCCCAAGATTTCCGACGATGGTCTCACCTACCGCATTCCGCTGCGCGAAGGCGTCAAGTTCCACGATGGCAGCGACTTCGACTCCAAGGATGTCGTTGCCTCGCTGAAGCGCTGGATGAACGTTAATTCCAAGGGCAAGCAGGTTGCCACGATCGTCGACAGTCTGACGGCCGACGGCGATCACGCCGTGATCATCAAGCTCAAGTCGCGCTATGCGCCGCTGCTGGCAACCCTGTCCCAGTCGTCGATCATTCTCCCTTCCGAAAAGGTCGCCGATACCCTTACCGATTTCATCGGTACCGGCCCCTATATGCTCAAGGAGCGCAAGCCCGACCAGTATACGCAGCTCGTGCGCTTCGATGGCTACAAGTCGCCCGAAGGCGAGCCGAATAACTACGCCGGCAAGCGCGAGGCCGTCGCCAAGGAAATCCGCTTCGTGCCCGTGCCCGACGCCAATACCCGCGTCGAAGGCCTGATTTCCGGACAGTTCGATTTCGCCGACTCCCTGCCCGTCAGCGCCTATGAGCGCATCGAAAAGAGCGGCAACGCCAAGCCCGTCATCTTCAAGGATGCCGGCTGGGTATCGCTCAACATGAACATGAAGCAAGGTCTGCTGGTGAAGAAGCCGCTGCGCCAGGCGGTGCAGGCAGCGCTGAACTCCTCCGACATGATGCTTGCCGCCTTCAACGACCAGCGCTTCTTCAGCGTCGACGGCGCCTTCTTCCCGAAGGGATCGTTCTGGCACACCGACGCCGGTGTTGTCCGTTACGGTGAAGGCGATCCCGACACGGCAGCAAAGCTGCTGAAGGATGCCGGCTATGACGGCACGCCGCTGCGGCTTTTGACCAGCCGCCAGTATGAATTCCACTATAAGATCGGCGAAGTCGCCAAGGCCTATCTTGAAGCCGCCGGCTTCAAGGTCGACATGCAGGTCGTCGACTGGGCCACGCTGACGACCCGCCGCGCCGACCCGAAGGAATGGGATATCTTCATCACCCACTCAAACTTCCCCGGCGATCCGACGACGATCAACACGATTACGGACAGCTATCCGGGCTGGTATGTCTCCGACCAGAAGGCCAAGGCCGTTTCGGCCTATATGGACGCGACGAGCGACGACGCAAAGCAGAAGGCGTGGGAAGGCATCCAGACCGTGATCTACGACGATGCGCCTCTCTACAAGGTCGGCAACTTCAACGCCCTTTCGGGTATTTCCGCATCGATATCAGGCTATACGCCGACCTATTGGCCGCATTTCTGGAACGTCACCCCGAAGAAGTAGGGCTTAAAGCACATGGCAAAGATCGCCCAGGCGCTTTTGAGACGTCTCGGAGGCATGGTGATTGTGCTCGCGCTCGTCGTGACTGTTGTCTTCGTCATCGTCCGGGTCACCCCGGGCGATCCGGCGGCCGTCATGCTCGGGGCCGACGCCACGCCGCAGGACATTGCGCAATTGCGGGCCAAGATGGGGCTCGATGCGCCGCTGCTTGTCCAATATGTCCAGTTCGTATTGGGCCTGCTGAAGGGCGACCTCGGGCAATCGATCTTTCTCAACCAGCCGGTCACGCAGGCGCTGGCGGCTCGCGCCGAGCCAACCTTTTTCCTGACGCTGTTCTCCATTCTGATCGCCATTGCGATCGCGCTTCCCGTTGGCATCATCTCGGCGGTCAAGCGGGGTACGCTGTTCGATCAGGTCGTCGTTGTTCTCACCATGGTCGCTGCAAGCGTTCCTAGCTTCTGGCTTGGCCTGATGCTGATCCAGATCCTGGCCGTCGGACAAGGCTGGTTTCCGGCCTCCGGCTATGGCGGTCCGGATACCGACTTCCTCGAACGGCTGCACCATCTCATCCTGCCGGCGATCACCTTGGGCGTCGTCAATTCGGCGATGATCACGCGCTTCACCCGGGCCGCCATGCTCGACGTGCTCGGCGACGACTACGTGCGCACCGCCCGCGCCAAAGGGGCGAGCGAAAACCGCGTCATCCTGAAGCATGCGCTCAAAAATGCGATGATCCCGATCATCACCGTCATCGGCCTCTCCGTCGCCATGCTCGTTGCCGGCGCCGTGGTGACCGAGACCGTCTTCGGCCTGCCCGGTGTCGGCAATCTCGTCGTCTCTGCCGTTCTGCGGCGCGACTATCCGGTGATCCAGGGTGCGCTTCTGGTCGTGGCGGCTATCTATGTCCTCATCAATTTCGTCGTCGACATGCTCTATATTCTCGTCGATCCGAGGGTCCGACTATGATGGCCGGCTCCTTCACCCTTCCATTCGCCTCGAGCCTGCGGCGCCTTTTCGGCAATCGCGCCATGCTGTTCGGCGCCATCATTCTGCTTGTCGTCATCCTCGCCGCCATCCTGGCGCCCTGGATCGCGCCTTACGCCCCAAACAAGCTTTCCATCGTCAACAAGCTGAAGGGACCGTCCATGGCCCATATCTTCGGCACCGACGAATTCGGCCGTGACATCTTCTCCCGCGCGATCTTCGCGGGCCGTATCTCGCTGCTCGTCAGCCTCGGCGTGGTCTGCATCTCCACCGTTATCGGCGTATTTCTCGGCGTTATCGCCGGATATTTTCCCAGGCTCGATGCGCCAATCTCACGCCTGCTCGATGCCATGATGTCCTTTCCCGACATTCTTCTTGCCATCGCGCTCGTCGCGGCGCTGGGACCATCGCTGGTCACGGTCATCCTGGCGCTCGGCATCACCTATGCGCCGCGTCTCGCCCGCATCGTTCGCGGTTCGACGCTCGTTCTGCGCGAACTGCCCTATATCGAAGCGGCGATCTCGATGGGCCTGCCGACCTGGCAGATCCTTGGCCGCCACATCCTGCTCAATCTGGCATCGCCCATTCTGGTGCAGGCGACCTTCGTCTTCGCCTCCGCCATGCTTGCCGAAGCAAGCCTTTCCTTCCTCGGCGTCGGCGTCTCCTCAGACATGCCGACCTGGGGAACCATGCTCGCTTCCGGCCGGGAATTCATGAACAACGCACCCTGGCTCATGGTCTTTCCGGGCCTTGCTATCGTCTTCTCGGTCCTGTCGCTGCAATTGCTGGGTGACGGCCTGCGCGATCTGGTCGATCCGCGCCTTGCAAAGGAGAGCTGATCATGGCGGACACGATCCAACCGGTTCTCTCGATCGAAAACCTGACGACCTCGTTCAAGACGGCCGAAGGCTGGCGCGCCGTCATCCGCAACATCAATCTGCAGGTCTCTGCCGGAGAAACGGTCGCCATCGTCGGCGAATCAGGATCCGGCAAAAGCGTCACGGCGCTGTCGACCATGCGCCTGCTGCCTCCGGGCAAAGCGCGCTGCGAAGGCAAGATCCAGCTTTTGGGCAAGGATCTCCTCGCCGTTTCGGAAGCGGAGATGCGCTCCGTTCGCGGCGGCTCTATCGGCATGATCTTCCAGGAGCCGATGACCTCGCTCAACCCGGTCTTCACCATAGGCAACCAGATCGCCGAGGCACTGGTGCTGCACCAGAAGCTTTCCTGGAAGGCGGCCGAGGCCGAAGCCTTGCGGCTGATGGAGCGCGTGCGCATTCCGGCGGCAAAGTCGCGGCTTAACGAATATCCGCATAAATTTTCCGGCGGCATGCACCAGCGCGTGATGATCGCCATCGCGCTCGCCTGCCGACCCAAGCTCCTGATCGCCGACGAACCGACGACGGCACTCGACGTCACCATCCAGGCCGAAATCCTCCATCTCATCCGCGAGCTGCAGCATGAGGAGAACATGGCCGTCCTCTTCATCACGCACGACATGGGCGTGGTGGCGGAAGTGGCCGATCGCACGGTCGTCATGTTCCGCGGCGACATGATCGAGACCGGCGTCACGACGGATATTTTCGCGGCACCGAAGGAAATCTACACGAAGTCGCTGCTGGCCTCGATCCCGCGCCTCGGCACCATGGGCGAGACCGAGTCTCCGCGGCGCTTTCCGGAAGTCGACGCCAAGACCGGCGAGGTCACGGAAGGCCGGGAGATGAAGCCGGTGGCGCAGAGCATTGCGCCGATCCTCAAGGTGGACAATCTCGCCGTCCGTTTCGATCTGCCGAATGGCCGCGTTCATGCTGTCGAGGACGTCTCGTTTGATCTTCGGCCGGGCGAAACACTCTCGCTCGTTGGCGAATCCGGCTGCGGCAAGTCCACGACCGGGCGCACGATCATGCGCCTGATCGAAGCGACGGCTGGTTCTGTCGCCATTGACGGCAAGGACGTGACCAAGGCGGGAACGAAAGAGCTGCGGGCGATGCGCCGCATGGCGCAGATCATCTTCCAGGATCCTTTCGCCTCGCTCAACCCACGCATGACGGTCGGCGCAGCGATCATCGAACCCATGCTGTCGCACCGGTTGATGGACCGGCGGGAAGCGAAGGAGCGCGTCGCCGAGCTGCTCGATCAGGTCGGCCTGTCGGCAGCCGTCGCCAGCCGATACCCGCATGAATTTTCCGGCGGCCAGCGGCAGCGCATCTCCATCGCCAGGGCACTCGCACTCAACCCACGATTCATCATTGCCGACGAAGCGGTGTCGGCACTCGACGTTTCGGTCAAGGCGCAAGTCTCCAACCTGCTGCTCGACCTGCAGGAGAAGCACGGCCTTGCCTATCTGTTCATCTCGCACGACATGGCCGTCGTCGAACGGATGAGCCATCGCGTCGCCGTGATGTATCTTGGCGAAATCGTCGAGATCGGCCCTCGCGCCGCTATTTTCGACAATCCGCAGCATCCCTATACCCGCCGCCTGATTTCGGCCGTGCCGATCCCGGACCCCACGCGGCGCGGCTTGCAGCCACCGTCGCAACGCGAGGAGATCAGGAGCGCGATCAGGCCTCACGACTATGTGCCGCCGAAGCGGAGCTACCAGGAAATATCGCCCGGACATTTCGTGCAGGATACGGCCGCCAGCTGGACAGAGTGAGATCCGCAGCGCAGCCGGCTAATGTCATATCCGCGGGATATTCACACGGAATATTGACGTGACCGGCTCGACTATCGATGACAGCGCAATGCTTCATGTGCATCCGTCGCTTGGATCCCTGCTCAAAAGCCGCGCCCGCGTTATGTTGATCATTCACGCCATATCGCGCCCACATAGCGTCAAACTTTTGAGGGACTGGAAGTTCATGAGACATCTTCCACGTTTGCTGACCATCCTGCTTGTCGTTTGCTTGGCCCCGTCTGCATCACCTGCGCGCGCGCAGGGATTTGTTCATGCCGACCATCAACAGATCATGGACGCTCAGGGCAATCCGTTGATCCTGCGTGGCCTGAACCTTGGAGGCTGGATGGTCCAGGAGGGCTATATGATGGGGCTGTCCAATCTGAAGGCGCAACATGTCATCCGTGGCCGCATTGCGCAGATCATCGGTGAGCGGAAGACCGAGACATTCTATCAGTCCTGGCGCGACAACGCCGTGACGAGAGCAGACATCGACGCGATGGCCAAGTGGGGCTTCAACAGCGTGCGCCTGCCGATGCATTGGAATCTGTTTATCAAAGATACCCCCGGCAAGGCTGCAAAGGGCGGGATCGTCTGGAACGAAGAAGGCTTCCGGCGCGTCGACGCGCTGATCGCCTGGCTGAAGGCCAACGACATGGTGTTGATCCTCGATCTGCATGCAGCTCCCGGCGGGCAGGGCCATGACATCGCGATTTCCGATCGCAACCTGCGCAAGCCCTCTCTCTGGGATAGTCCCGAAGACCAGAGGAAAATGATCGCGCTCTGGAGTGAGATCGCCCGGCGCTATAAGGATGAACCGACTATTGCCGGCTACGACCTGCTCAACGAGCCAAATTGGGGATTTCAGGATAAGACCGATAAAGGCGGCTGCCGCGAAACCGGCAACGAGCCGCTGCGCGACCTCTACGAACGCACTATCCATGCAATCCGGGCGATCGATGCCAATCATATGCTGATCATCGAAGGCAATTGCTGGGGCAACAACTACGCCGGCCTGTTGCCTGTTGCCGATCGCAATACGACACTGAGCTTTCACAAATACTGGACCCCGACGACGCAAGAGTCGATCGAACCTTTCCTGAGGCTGCGTGAACAATACGACATGCCGTTGTGGAACGGCGAATCCGGCGAAAATAACAATGGCTGGTATGCACGCGCCGTCGCGCTGCAGGAAAAAAATGGCATCGGCTGGGCCTGGTGGCCGTTGAAAAAGATAGGAGCGGGCAACCCGCTTGAAATCGAGGCTGGGGCGGGCTACCGCCGCTTGTCCGCCTATCTTCGTGGAGAAGGCGAGAAGCCTCCGGCCAAGGCGGCTTTTGCCGCTCTCATGCAACTGGCAGCCGACAGCCGTTTCGATAGGAATGTGCATCATCGAGACGTGGTCGACGCCCTGTTGGGAACCTTGCATCGCGACAAGACGATGCCGCTGCAAGCGCAATGATAGGAATGCGTCTCTGTGAAGATGCGCCAGCATTTTGCAGACTGTTCTTACGACAGCAATCAGATCGCGCTGCGCACCCGCTCCCAGGCGTTGGCGAGATCGCGGCCGAAAACCTCGGAAAGCCGCGCCTCGTCGTGTGCTTCCAACGCGACTGTCATCTCCTCGTGGTCGGCGACGGCCGCCGCTCATTTTCCGGACCTTCATGGCCGATGAAGCGGAAAAAAGCATCGGCTGTCCCGATGCCGGCGCCGTCTCTTTGGCGATGATAGCAGGCTGCGTCGCTGCAACGCTCGCTCAGGCAAGATGCCCTTCACCGGTCGTCTTCGAAGGCGATCTTCGCCGCCGAATTGACCGAATTGGCACTGGAGGCAATGGCTGATTATTTCCGCTATCGAGCAAACCTCCGCTTTCGATAGGTCCGATAGCTGCCTGACGTACGGTAGCGCTAAATGTTCTTCTCCATAAAGCCTTTTCTGCGGCCTGCGAGCATCGATAGCCGTAAGTGGCCTGCCGGAATCAGCTGGTCTTATTTGCGCCTTTTTGGGCAACGAATTGTGGCACGGAAATGCACGGAGCAGATTTGATGATGGGCCTGTGATGACCGCTGATATTTTCGATTCCTGTTAGGTCTCTCTTCAACAAAGCGATGCACAATTATGAATGCCGAATCTTAAGTCCTAGCAGTCGGACTTGCGGGAAAGCAGCTGGCGACGGCGCCCTGGGCTCTGCGAGATGGCTGCAATGGTTCGATCGTCGCTGCTGCCTCTGGCCGGCGGCGAGACAAGCAAGTTCAAAAGGTTTTAACAGGAGATCTGATCCAGTGCGGTTGAGAACTGCCCTTCGAAGCGTTGCCAAATCACTCGGCTTCTGCTTGCTCGCCTTCTCGGCATCGACGCCATCAATCGCAGCGCAGCGACAGTCGGACATTCCGGAATGGTTGAGCGCCTATGTGGGCGAAGGTGACGGCCAAATCGCGCAACCGATCCTGCAGAGGGCGCGCGCGCTTTACATGCGAAAGGTGAGCGAAGGCAAGGTCAGGAATCCCTGCTACTTTGCGATGGATGCCACGCGCCCGAACGATCTCGGCAACGGCAAATCGGGAGGCCGCTTCTACATCGTCTGTGAAGCCACCCAGACGTTCCGTGTGGTTTCGTCCGGACATGGCAGCGGCCGTGATTTGAAGGGCGTCGTGGATTTCGGCAACGGGCGGATGTGCGCCAGGAACTTCGGCAATGCGATGGATTCGAACCTGACTGCCGGCGGCTCCTACATGACCGAGGAGACGAAAACGACCTTCAAGGGCTACTATCCAATCTCCCAGACGAAGGATGCTGCATATCTTCGCACCTTCCTCCAGTTCGATGGCGAGGGCGAGACCGCCAATGCGCGGCAACGCGCGATCGGAGGACATGCAGCCGCAAAGGTGGCCGGCATATGCATGAAGAAAGATCCGCAAAGCCCCTATGCCAACCGTGACGGATACGTCCCCCTTGGAAAGCTGGTCGAGTATGCCGGCGGCCGCAGCGATGGCTGCACGAGCTGGGCAGCGTCGGACGCGAACCAGATCATCTCCATGGTAAAGGACAATCCGACGACGCTCTACATCTATCCTGAGTCAGCCGATATAAACGCCGTTGCCAAAGCCGTGGCTGCCGGTCGTTCACCATCGAAGGCTGGATTGTACTGGAACGATTCCTGCCTGAAGGCAATCGGCGCTCCGAAATTTTGGCCAAAGGAAACCCTGGAGCCGATCATCGCTCAGTATAAACAGGATCACCCGGCGCCGCCGTCCCGACCAATACCGATCTGCCAATAGCGCTGACGTTTGTCCCGTGGCAAACCTGGCAATTGGATGCGTCTGCTTCGATGCGCAAGCAGACCTCCCTCTCCTGCTCCTGAACTGCCCGGAACCGACCGTGCGGTGCTTGAGGCATGGATTTTCTCTGCATCCTGACATCCTGGTTGGTTTTGGGGGCGAGTCATAGTTGGCAATGTGCTCGCAGTTGAAAATGTGTGGACATTTGCCGGCAAAAACGGCATAAAAGTGCAGGAATTGGTCAGTGCATGTAGCCTTTCTCGCCCGTAATTGGTCTCTGCTACTGTATTTGGCCCACTTGATAGTCAATTGATTTTATTGAAACAAATCCTCCAAGTAGAAGCTATAACTTCCTTTCTTACCGCCACGTCCGCATAGTCCATACAGGCTTGTCTGCCGGGCTGACCAACTTCGCGGATCAGGTAGACATTTCGCGCGCCCTCTTTGTGTGAAAACGGATCCCCAGATCCGCCGCGGGAGAGACTTGCGGCATTGAAGACGGGGCATGGCTAAGCCACCTTCTGTGTGGCTGAAGCTGCATTTGCGCGTAGAAGGCTCATTAACATAGGACCGATCGCGAACTCTCCTCTTTGCGTTCGCCGCGTCAAATCTCGTAGATAGGCGCCAGCCGACTTTATATGGGAAGCACGTTGGAGGATGCAGGCGATCACGGTGGCGGTGTTTTCAAGCCCCATGACGGCACATGCCTCCTGGTGGGAGGTGGGGCTGATATCAAGCATCGATTTCACGATCACAGAGGCGGCCAGCAAATCGCGCCAGCCGTTGATCTGTCCGGCCGGACTATAGGCGGCAATTTCGGGGCAGGCTCGTAGAACGAGGTCGAGCGGAAATGATTTCAACTCTGTACAAGCGACGCCTACGCTTTCAGAACCATGGCGTGGGGGCATTGGGGGTCTTGTTTGGCGAACGGCAGTGGGGGCGGCAGCCCTGGTGGAGGCTGGTTGCGGCTGTGTATCGGGTTCGTTTGTGCGAGCGGTTTGTGGTGCTTCAGATTCAGTTGAAGATTCGGAGTCTGAATTCTGTATGTGGCGCTCATTTTGATAGGGATTGCCGCTTAGTTCTATGGCTTTTACGTGTTTTTCCAATCGGTTGACGATTTCGCCGTGCAGAGGGCCAAGCTTTTGGAGCAGGGCTTCCAATTCTGCTGCGCTGGGCGAGCGCGGAAGGCTCTCGATGAGGTCGCGAAAGCTGGAATGTGCGGCTTCCCAGTCGCCGTCGACCTGCTCGATGAGCGCCGTCTGGATCAGCTTTGTGATGTCGCGTCTGTAGAGGCTGATGCGTTCGCGTAGACCCTGGGTGTGGAGCCGCTCGGCGACGACTGCGGCAGCAAGATGTTCGATCTCCTCGGAACGATGGAGAAGAGGCGCCAGTGAGAAGCCGTAGGCCTCATTGACGTCCCCTGCCCTGCTTCTGCGGGCATAGCGCTTGCCATTGGGGCTGTCCCTGCGCACGAGGAGGCCGGCATCGATGAGCGCAGCGAGGTGACGTCGGATCGTTTGCTCGGCCATGCCATGGGCGCGCAGAGACAATTGCGCATTCGAAGGGAACACGACCAGACCGGCTTCATCCGAAAGCTCATTCTTCGGGTAGAAGCTCAAGAGCGCATTGAGAACGGCAAGCGCTCTATCCGTTATGCCGAGCAGGGGCTTGGCTTCGCAGAGCGCGCGATAGATTTTCCATTTGTCGACGGACTTGGTGGGCTCGACATTGCAGGCTCTTTTCTGAGCTAACAACATGCCAAGCGTCATCGACCGCCGCCCGAAAGGCGTCGTTACGTATTCAGCTTCCATTTTTCCTTCACCTACGTTGAGGCAAAAGAAATCCGCTCATCAAAACGATGCCAAAGACTCTTGACTGTGATTCGGGGAAATGCGATTCTTGATTTGCTTAAGATCAGAGAAGGGCTTCCACGACGGCGTCGTTTGGGGGCCTTTTTCTTTTGCGGTTACGTTTCCTTTCCTTGCTGAAACTCATTGAAGAGAGCCTGTAGCCTCTCCTGTACGAATTGATCGAAACCGGGTGCTGCCTTGCTGTCGAAGACGAAGGTTGCCCGCGCCGGTGTTCTCTTAAGCGTCACAGGCACGCCGGTTATCTCTGATGGCGCCGCAGGTGGCTTGGCAGACACAGGCTTGCTGATAACCAGCGCCATTGCCTGCTGGAAGCGTTCATCGCTCGATAGCTTTCGGCAGTTGTCCGCGGACAACTCGGCGACGATCGGTTCAGATGCAACGCTTTCGAGACGTTCTCCGAGCTCCAGCCACCGTCGCCGGCCAATCTCGGGAGCTGGTCCGATCGCGCTGATAAGTGCCAAAGGCACCTGCCTGGTAACGATCAGCATCTTGGAAAGCGCGGCCTTGTCCACGCCCAGCGCGGCCATGATGATATCCCTGCCAAAACCGCGCTGCTCGAGCCGCAGCGCAAACAAAGCGCGCTCAACATAGGACAGGTTCGTGCGCGCACTGTTTTCCTGGCCCTGGCTCACGACAAGCTGATCGTCGGTGAGCTGCCGCACGACGGCGCGCACCTTGATGCCGAGCGCCTTCGTTGCCGCCAGCCGGCGATGCCCGTATGCGACCTGATAACGTCCCTTGGCTTCCAGATGCGGGCGCACGAGGATGGGAACCTGTTGGCCGTGTTCGCGGATCTGCTCCACGAGTTGGCCAAGTTCAACAGGATCTATCTCAAGGCGATCGGTGACGAACGATCCGTCGATAAGGTCAGGATCGATATCAATGATCGTTTGACCCTCCGCCAGCTGCCGTTCGAGGTCGCTGGCCCGCTCCATCTTTTCCGTGATGTTTCCGAGCGTCCTGGTGATGCCGCCCACCGGACCGCCGCTTCTCTGCTGCGGCAGGAAGCCGGCGATGGGGCGATTGTCTTTCGCTGCAACGGCATCGGCGCGCCCCGTATTCGGAGCTGAAATCTCAATCAGATTCTTGCGCGCCATCTATCTATTTCCTTCCCCATGTTGAACGGATGTGCGTCTCGATCTCGCCGTTCACGAGATTGAGGGAATCCAGAGCGCGGTCGTAGGTGCCCCTTGTGAACTGGGCTCGTTCGACTTCGTAAAGGGTTTGTTTTGTGACGCCGGCATCGGCGACAGCCGTCGATTTGACCATGGCGTTGTGGAGCATGCGATTGCCGAAGATCGCCTTCATGAAGCCGGTCATCTGGCTTTGCGGCCCGTCATTGGGCTCAAAGCGGGTGACGAGATAGCGCATCCAGTCGTAGCTGGTACGCCCGCCTGCCCTTTCGACGACGGTCATGAGTTCGCTTGTCATGGTCAGGAACTGAGACATGGACATCACATCGAGCATCTGCGGATGAACGGTAATCAATATCGACGTCGCGGCGCAGAGCGCCGACATTGTCAGAAAACCGAGCTGCGGCGGGCAATCAATGACCACGACATCGTAGAAGCTTTCGATTTCGGTTAGAGCCTCGCCGATGCGCGCGAAGAACATCGTCTCGGCTCTGCCAGCCGCCATTGCTCGCGGTGTTTCGTGCTCGAACTCCATGAGTTCGAGATTGCCGGGGATCAGGTGCAGGTTCGGCGTATAGGTCGACCGAACGATGTCGGCAATCGGCCGGGGCTCCTCGTAGCGAATGGCGCCATAAAGCGTCTCGCCTTCGCCGACATCGAGCTCAGGCTGATGTCCGAACAACGCTGAGAGCGAAGCCTGCGGATCGAGATCGATGGCCAGCACTCGATAGCCTCTCAGCGCCAGATATTGCGCGAGATGGGCGGCTGTCGTCGTCTTGCCGGAACCGCCCTTGAAATTCATCACCGAGATGATCTGGAGTTTTTCGGCTCCCCGGCGCCAGGGCACATATTTCGGGGTGCCATTCCGTTCATCGAGAACTTTACGGATTCGATCCATATCCTCGGCGGTATAAAGCCGGCGTCCATTTGCAAGCGGATCCGGTCCATGGCCATCGGCAGCGATCTGGCGAAGATAGCCTTCTCCAATGCCGATAAAGGCGGCAGCTTCAGCCGGCGAAAATGTCCGCATCGTCTTTTGCGACTGAGGCGGAAAGAGTTTTGCCTGGTGTTGCTGGAGCTGGTAAGACAGCTCCAGCGCGTCTGTTGCCAGAAGCGTCGGAAGATGCTCTTGGTCGTCTTGGAGTACGAGACTCGGCTGCATGGCGGTTTTCCCAATTAACTGCGCAATTGTTACAGAAAGCTGCTTAACTACGCAGTTACAATATGCCCCGATTCGTTGCAGTTTTACAATTGCTTAAACAAATAGCGACTTTTGGCGGTTTTTTACTCATTCGGCATACTCAATGCCCGTTCCTTGAGGTGGATTCTATGCCTGGCGGCATCCGGTTTGCTCTGTGTTTCATCAAGCCGGGCTGGCCCATTGGGCAGAGCCCCATCGACCGGGAGTAGTCCGCGGACTACTCCCGGTCGATGGGCGCTTGGCAGGGCGCGAGGATTTGTCGGGTCGGCGAGTGTTCAGATATTTTCAGCTGTGGCGTCCCGGCAGAGCGCGGCCGGTTGTCCGCGGACTACCTGATCAGCGTTTGGAAAAACGACCGCGGCGAAGAGATTTATTGGCTGAGCAGCGCTTCGTTCCTTTGATTCTTCCAAAGGTGGGATCAATCGATTGGTAGGCGAATGAGGTCTCAATCGCTAGCACCTGCATACCAAAGAAACGCAAAACCTCCCTGCGGCTTTCCACTGGGAGGTGCGCGAGAAGGAATTCAGCGTGGGGCTGACGGTGTCAGCGCGGATGGCGATGCGTGCTAGCGCACCAGGCGATCGGAGCGCTTGCCGCCGCGAAGAAGTGCGGCGCGGATCAGTTCCGATTTGCTCAACGCTGGCGGCGGCGGAGCGGGTTGCTCCTGAGGTTCGGCTGTTTTGACGGGCGTCTGTTTCAACGTCGTGAGGCGCTGCCTCGCGGCAAGCCTGTCTTCCGGCGACAGCGGCTCGATCGGGTTGCCGTCGATATCGTGGCGCATCGAGTCGGGTTGGGCGCTTGCAAAGTAATATTGCTTCGAGTGGAGAAATGCACTCGTGGCGCGGCGGAGCGCCATGACCGGGGTGTCGGGCTTCAGAAGCGGGCGAATCTCGTTCCAGAGACCAAGCGCAAAGGGACGAATGATCTCGCCGGGCTTGGAAGGCAAGATATCGATCGGACGGACCAGGAGGGCGTTAATCGCCTTTGCTTTTCTAACGTCGAGTTCCGTTGCAACAATCGGGTCTCGAGTGATCGTCCAGGGTTCTTCCATGAAATCGCTCCTTTGTATCGAAATCCATTACGGATCGATTGTGAAGTGATTTTGACGGGGCGGCGAACAAGCTTGCTCTCGAACATGGCCACCATGCAAAGCCAATGACCATATATGGAAGCGCAAAGCGCGCTGCAAGCTTTTGCGTTAACAGGATTTTTATAGTTTGGCGGATAGCTTGCACCCAGCCGCGAAGGGTATTGTGTACGCGGCGCGTCTTTCTTTCCAAAGTCGCGCGAGCTGCCGGAGTTTTACCGCGGATTCCCCGTCTGCCGAGCGCCTCACCGCCCGCCGACGCCAAGCATGTCGACCGGGGCACTTTCGAACCCACCTTTCGGACTGGCGGGCCTCGCCCCAACTGCCGATATTGATGGCGCGTGCCGAGCCATGGCCACGCGCGCTTCTCACGCTTCAAATATCGTGGTCGGTTCATGTGTTGCGAGATGGAGAGCACACATTGTCGCACCGGGATCGAACCGATACGGCGATTTGGATAGGGATGGTGTTTTCGCAGGGTATACCCGCCGACGTGCTCTTCCGGTGCTAAAGGCTTTCGCGACGATCCAGGCAGGGATAGTCGGTGCCGCCGACGTTCATTCTCGAATGGGGAGCGGGGCAGGGGAGGTGCCATCCTGTGGCTTATCCCGCGCGGGGTCTTTGTCGGTGAAATGCTCGACGCGCAAATTGGCGAACTCCGTCCCCGCCGCTGCCGGGCCAAGGTTTGCCCAACCGCATGCTCGCGGATGTCTGTGAGCCGGTTTGCATCGCAAGTGACGACATGTTCCGTCGAAAAATGTGAAGACATCGGCGTGGCTAGCTCGCCGTTGCGAAACCCGCCTTGGCTGGTGGCTGCTGTTGCGATACAGATGGCGCTGCAACCCGCAAAGCCAAAGTCCGAATGGCTTATCTATCTTCTGGAGAGAAGCATCTTGAATATGAAAGCGTTCTTATCGCTGAGCGTCGCTTTCTCGCTCTCGCTTGCTTCGTCTGCCCTGGCGTTCGATAAGTCAGCCTTCTTTGATGCCGCGCTCTGCAAGCCGCCGTACACGACAACCTCGGCAACGGAAATGTACAATGAGGCCGAAAAACTTGCAAAGGCCGATACATCTCTCCTGACGGCTGCCGTTTACAAATTGTCCGCGGACTTCGGCAAGCAGGGCTTCAAGACAAATGAACTTATTTTCGCCGGCTCGAGCATCGGCGTGCTGATCGAAGGCTTGCGGGCGGATGAACTCGCCAAGACCTATCATCTGAAATCGGATAATCTTGGCAGTCTTTTGGGGGCGGCTTCAAAGTCGTATGCGCGTGCATTGGTGAAGGCCGATCAGCCCACCAGGGAAATGGGGGTCGTGTCGATCGTAGCCCGCGAGTCGGCGGCCTTTCCCGGTAAAACACTGCTTGCGTGTGAATTCGTAACGCACGAAGATCTCGAAGCCATGAAGAAACTCCAGGCGAATTGACCCCTTCTATCGCGACGCTTTGGCTGCCTGCTGTGTTCGTTGCAGGGAAGCGGTCAGCAACGCGCGAACTCCATGGATCTCACGATCCGCTCTGCTATCGGAGGCACTGTTAGGGGCTAGGTGCCGACAGCTGGTACCTATCGATAGTGATAGGCGCGGTTGGGGGCTGTATGGATGACGGAAGCTAAGGGTGGTTTAATTTCAATATCCGGAAACTCTGTGCTTAATTCATATGGTTGATATGCTGAGTATCTGGAAAACTCGGTGTCGATTTTGGGTAAGGGATGTCGAAGCCGCTTTCACCTCCCGATTACAATTGAAGCGCTGTGCTGGATAGAAAAAGCGCTATCTTAACCCTACGGCGCCCGATCCGAACCGGCGGGGGGACTCCTCAAAGCTCGAATGCGCTGCCGGTGCCTCGCGTCGGATGTCAATCGATGCTGCTATTTTCAGCATCGGCTTAATCAACCTTCCCTAGAGTAACGACCATATTATGCACGCGCAAAAAGCGTTCTAGTCCTTTGAATCTATAGGATCCTGTCGATTCAATCTGAAAGCGGGATGCCTTCGTGCGAATGGATGAATTGAAATGCCGCTGCGTTAGACCGCTTTATATGTGTCAGGCGTGTGACAGAAGAGACCAATTTCTTTCGTCCGGCCCGAAGACACAAGGGGGCGAGTTTCTAATCTTATGCGTCTCATACTCGTCAATGATGTTTCAACCGTTCGCGGCGGCGCGACCAAGGTGGCGTTGCAGTGTCTTGAGGCAAGCAGGGATGCGGGTCTGACTTGCGCCATACTGGTCGGCGATGATGGCGAAGGCCTCAAGTCGCGGTTTGCCGGCATCCGGACAGTTGCGCTTGGCGAGCGTCCCCTTCGGGAAGGTCCGACTTTCACCGATGTCTTCGCGAAGAACTACAATTGGCGCGCCTATGAGGCCTTGGAGGGGTTGCTTAAGGAATCGGAGGAGGAGACCGTCGTCCATGTGCATGGCTGGTCGCAGATCCTGTCGCCGTCGATCTTCTACGCGCTTGCCAAGCATGAGGCCAAAGTCATCGTCACGGCGCATGATTTTTTCCTGAATTGCCCCAATGGGGGCCTCATTAATTTCCATAGCGGCGAAGTCTGCCATATCAAGCCGCTGTCCGCCGCATGTCTGACAACCAATTGCGACAAGCGCAATTATTTCCATAAGCTCTGGCGTTTCCGCCGAACCTTGACCCAGCGGGGCGTCGGCGAGGAATTCTGGGGTCGCATCGGCATCGTGCTGGCGCATGAAAACATGGAGGCGCATCTCCGCTCCGGTCCTTTACGACATTTCACGACGCTGCGCACGCCCACGGAGCCATTGACGCCCGGACCGGTAGAAGCGTGGCGCAACCACCGCACCGTTTTTCTCGGCCGCATGTGCTGGGAAAAGGGGGTACGGACGCTGGCGGATGCGCTCAACAAAACGGGAAGGACGGCGACACTCATCGGGCGCGGACCGTTGCTTGAGGAGATGCAGCACGCGTTGCCGCATTGCTTCGTGCCCGGCTGGCTGAGCGATGAGGAAGTAGCGAGGCTCGCGGGCGAAGCGCGCGTTTTCGTCATGCCGTCGCGCATGCCCGAGCCTTACGGTCTGGTCGCGGCCGAAGCGTTGATGTCCGGCATACCGGTCATTGTCAGCAGCAATGCACTGATTGCGACGGAAGTCGAAAACAACGGCGCCGGTCTGGTCTTCGAGAGCGGCGATGCGGATTCGCTGGCCGAGAAATTGGCGGCGACCGATGACGACAACCTGATGCGAAGGCTGAGCGAGGGTGCGTTTGCCCTTGGCCAACGCATCGCGCCGAGCAGAGCGGAATGGGGACGCCGAATGGTGGACATCTATATGGGGCGCAGCGATTTTCTTGCGCATTAGTGGGGGGGACAATGGCACGTGCTTTGGTGACGGGCGGCTGCGGTTTCGTTGGCCGACATCTTATCCGACGACTTCTTGCCGAAGGGCTGGATGTCGTCTGCGTCGATCCGCTGGTCATGGGGACGGGCGCGCTTCATGCTGATCTGTGGCAGTGTTTTACGCGCTCCCGCTTCACCTTTCTCCAGGAGGATTGTCGCACTTTCTTTGCCCGCGCGCCCGAGCATTTTGACTATGTCTTCCATCTAGCCGCGCTGGTCGGCGGCCGCGTGACGCTGGAGACACGGGCGCTCGATGTCGCCGAGGATCTGGCTGTCGATGCGAAGCTATGGCAGTGGGCCTCACGCGCCAAGCCTGGCACCGTGGTATTCTTCAGCTCCAGCGCAGCCTATCCAGTGTCACTTCAGACGGTCGAAAATCATTGGCTGCTGTCGGAGGACATGATCAATTTCGATACCTCTGTCGGCATGCCCGACCTCAGTTATGGCTGGGCGAAACTGACCGGCGAATATCTGATGAAGCTCTATGTCGAGCGCTACGGCCAACGGGCCATCGCCTACAGACCGTTCAGTGGCTACGGCGAGGGTCAGGATTTGGCCTATCCTTTCCCGGCGATCTGTCGCCGGCTGCTTGCGGAAAAAGGTGCGGCAGAGGTTTTCGTTTGGGGCACAGGCCGTCAGTGCCGCGATTTCATTCATATTTCCGATTGCATCGAATTCATCTGGCAGACGAAGGACTTGCTTCCAGATGGCGCCAGCCTCAATCTCTCGACCGGCATTGCCATGTCCTTCATCGAATTGGCGGAGATCATCAGTCGGCAGATCGGCTGGCAGCCGGTCGTCACAGGCCGATCGAACCATCCCGAAGGTGTTTTCTACCGCTGCGGTGATACGGTGCTGCAACGCTCCTACGGACTGAAGCCGCTGGTCAGTCTGGAAGAGGGCATCGCGCGGACACTGGAGAATCTGCGAGCGGAGCAGCCGCCATATGCGCTAGCCATCTGAACGGAGCCTCACGACAAGCTCCGTTGGTCCAGAAGGGTGATCGTCCCCACCGACGCGCAGACCCCGGCCGCACCCTGCTTGCATCGATCGGATTGGGGCTGGAAATTCATCGCGGAAACCAAGCTGCCGGAGAGCGTTTCGTTGAGCGGAAAGCAGAGATAAAGGGCAAGCCGTTGCTCTTCGATGTCCAACCCACGACTGAAAGCGCAGTCTGCCGGTTCGTAAGGCTGCGCCTGATGAATTGTCGGTATTGATCATTGACTTGAGCCAAGCCCGCTGCCAATGACAGGAACCATCGTCAGGTGGGTTTTGGCGGCCTTTGCTCTCGAAAGGATATGAACTTCTGACCCACTAATCGCCTTCGGAGCTTACCTCTAGCCCCATTCGCGATCATGCGCATGAAATCAGTGGCGACAGAGAATCTAGGCAAACTGTCTTCCAGGCCTTGATCATCAAGGCACATAGATCTAATGAGGCGCGTGAGTGATCCTAGGAGTTTAGAATGCAGGTTTTGGTACGTGACAACAACGTTGAGCAAGCGCTCCGTTTTTTGAAAAAGAAGTTGCAGCGCGAGGGCGTTTTCCGCGAGGCCCGACTTCGGGAGCGTTTTGAAAAGCCCTCCGAAAAGCGTGCTCGCGAAAAGGCTGAGGGTATCAGGCGTGTCCGCAAACTCGCTCGCAAAAAGCTTGAGCGGGAAAGCGGTATTTCGAGCCCCAAGAAGGCAAGAGCTTCCGCTCGCTAGCGGAGATCGAGTGACGGATGTTTCGGCTGTCGAGGAAATGACTTTCTCGTGCTTGAGATATCCCTTTCCCGCGGGCGGTGTTGTCAGCGTGTTTGAATGACAAGCGCGTTAAGTCCGGTGCTGACGGTTTCAGACGATGTGGGCGCGGGCGGCGGAAAACAGCGAAACGAAATGCTGTAAACGTCTATTGAGCGAAAGCCCCGGCGCATTCTCTCTCGTTTTCGAAACGGCAGATGCGCGCATCTCGGTCGATTGTTCAGGCCTTTGTGGGGCCTGATGCTTAACGCCTGGAATGATCCGACGCCTTGCCGCCGGTGGGCTTGCCGAGACAATACGGCGGCCATGATCGGCGTGAGCACACCACAGGCCGGCCTTATGAGATCGATGGATCTTGGCCCGGAAGCAATCGGCACTTTCATATGAATTGAGAGCAGCATTGCAACTCGCTCAGATCTGGATCGCGAACGGCGAGGTCCAAAGAGCCCGTGAGCTCATTCGCGCACGCGAGTTGCTCAACCTTCGTTGAGACGCGCGCCGGATCCTCTCTTTCGACCCGCATTCGCCCATTACATTGCGAGATAGGCCTGCCGGATATCCTCCCGGCTTTCGAGTTCTACAATGGTGCCGGAATATCGGATTGCGCCTTTTTCCAGAATATAGGCGCGGTCGGATATCAGCCGGGCGAAATGCAGGTTCTGTTCCGACAAGAGGATGGACAGTCCCTCGCGCTTCATCGTGAGGATCGCATCGGCCATCTGCTCGACGATCTTGGGCGCCAGCCCTTCGGATGGTTCGTCAAGCAGGATCAGATGGGGATTGCCCATGAGGGTTCGGCCGATTGTCAGCATCTGCTGCTCGCCGCCGCTCATGTTGCCGGCCGGTCTCCTGCGCATGTTGCCGAGGTTCGGGAAGATCTCGTAGATGCGCTCGGGCGTCCACACCGCGCGCTGGTCTCGGCCCGCCTGTCGTCCGACTTCGAGATTCTCCTCCACCGTGAGGGTGGTGAAGATGCGCCGGTCTTCCGGCACATAGCCGAGCCCCCGGCGGGCGATGTCGAACGGAGGAAGCCTGGAAATATCCTCTCCTCGAAACCGGATCTCCCCCTGTTTCGACAGGAGAAGGCTCATGATCGATTTGAAGGTTGTCGATTTGCCGGCGCCGTTGCGGCCAAGCAGGGCGATCACCTCGCCCTCCGCGACCTGCAATTCCACGTCGAACAGGATATGGGCGGGTCCGTACCAGCTATTGAGACGGGATACTTCCAGCATCAGCCCTCCGATCTGTTGGCGTAAAGCAAGCCGGAGCCGAGATAGACGGCTTGGACGTCGGGATTGGCCCGGATCGCCTCTGGGGCTCCTTCCGCGATGATCGTGCCGCGATTGAGCACTAGAATCCGCGACGCATGCTCGAAGACGATATCCATATCATGCTCGGTGAAGAGAACGCCGATCTGTCTTTCCTCGACAATCCTGGCGGTCAGTTTCATCAGCTCGATGCGCTCCCGCGGGGCCATTCCGGCGGCCGGCTCATCCATCAGCAGCAGCTTCGGATCGCCGGCCAGCGCGATGGCAAGCTCGAGGCGCTTGACGTCGCCGTAAGGAAGCTCGCGACAGGCGCGATCGGCCTGGTCGCCAAGACCGATCAGGCCGATCAGTTCTTCGGCCTCGCGGCGAAATTTGCGGTCCAGCCGCCCGAAGAAGCCGGTCCAACCGGAAAGATGTCCGGCATGGGACAGGATCGCCACCTGCACATTCTCGCGAACCGTCATGGACAGGTAGACTTCCGCGATCTGGAACGTACGGCCGACGCCGAGGCGGAAGATCCTGGCAGGCGAGAGGCCCGATGTCTTGACCCCATCGAGGACCGCCGATCCGGCATCGGGCTTGATCTGGCCGTTCAGCATGTTGAAGCAGGTGCTTTTCCCGGCGCCGTTCGGGCCGATAAGCGCCATCAGTTCACCACGGGTAAGCGAAAAGGAGACGTCGGTGACCGCTTTGACGCCCTGATAACTCTTGCTTAGATGCGATACCGACAGAAGCGGTGGGGTCATGGCGCATCCCCCATTTTGGCGGCCGGTTGCGAAAGGGTTTGCGGCAGGATCTGGAGCCGTTGCTTGCGAGTCCCCAATATTCGGCCCAGCGTCCCGACGATCCCTTCCGGAAATGCGACGACCAGGAGAATGATGAGGCCGCCGAGGATCATGCGGGAGAGATCGGTATTGCTCATCAGCCAGATCGAGGCGGTCTTGTAGACGATTGCACCGACGATGCCGCCCGATACCGTACCGAAACCGCCGAGCAGGACCATGACGAGCCCGTCGATCGACATCGGAATACCAAGCACCTCAGGAAAGATGCTTCCCTTCTGAAAGGCCAGAAGCGAGCCGGCAAGGCCAGCAAAGAAGGCCGACACGACGAATGCGGTATGCTGGACGGTGCGGCGCGGAATGCCGGTTGCCGCCGCGCGCTGCGGTGAATCCCGAAGCGCCCTCAGGGCATGACCGAACGGCGCGAAGGTCAGATAGCGGATACAGCCGACCGATAGGACGGCCACCACGAGCGTCAGCCAATAGAAGGCCTTGGGTCCGCTTGCCCATTCGGACGGCCAGACGCCGACGATGCCATTGTCGCCACCTGTCACGTCGACCCACTGGTAGGCGATCGACCAGAAGATCTGCGCGAAGGCCAAGGTGAGCATGGCAAAATAGATGTTGGACAGCCGGACGCAGAACCAACCCGAGACGAGGGATATGGCAGCTGCAACAACAGGCCCGATGAGGACGGCAAGCTCCATCGGCGCGCCAAACCACTGGACCGATAGCGCAGCCCCATAGGCACCTAATCCGAGGCTCGCCGCATGGCCGAAGGAGTCCAGCCCGCCCACCGACATCATGAACTGAAGACTGGTGGCGAAGATAACGGCGATCAGGACTTCGCTGGCGACACCGAGGCCGTAATTGCCGAGCACCAGCGGCAAGAGGATCGCGCTGAGGATGAGTATGCCGGCGGTAGCACGGCTGCGTGGGCCAAGCGGCCGCCACGTCGTCCTTGCCGCATAGCCGGCGCGGGAGGCGGGCAGGGGCTTGCCGAAGAAGCCCCAAGGACGCAGGACAAGGACGACCGCCATGACCACGAACATCAGCACGAGGGAAATGCCTGGAAACACCAGGATGCCGAAGGCGTTCAGCTCGGAGACGACGATGGCGGCCAGGAAGGCGCCGCCGATGCTGCCCAGCCCGCCGATTACCACCACGACAAATACCTCGGTGATGACGGACAGATCCATGAAGTGCGTGACGGCATCGCGCGGGATTTGCAGGCCGCCGCCGAAGGCTGCCAGGAAGACGCCGAGAGCAAAGACCCCGGTGAAAAGCCATTTCTGGTTCACTCCGAGCGCGCTGACCATGTCGCGGTCCTGGGTAGCCGCGCGCACCAGAATGCCCCAGCGCGAGCGGTGCAGCAGCAGCCACAGCAGGCCGAGAATGGCGGGTCCGAGAGCGATGAGCACGAGATCATAGGCGGGAAAGGGTCGGCCGAGAATCTGGACGGCGCCGGACAATCCGGGTGCCCGTGGCCCGACGAGGTCCTCCGGTCCCCAGATCAGCCGCACGCCGTCCTCGACGACGAGCGTAACGCCGAATGTGGCCAGAAGCTGCAACAGTTCGGGAGCACGGTAGATACGGCGCAGCAGCAGGATTTCCAGCAGAGCACCGCAGGCTGCGACGATGGCGGCGGAGACAAGCAGTGCTGCCCAGAAGCCGAAGGCGCTTTCCCAACGGGTCGTCAGGCTGTAGGCCAGATAGGCGCCCAACATGTAGAAGGCGCCATGAGCGAAATTGACGATGCGCGTCACGCCGAAGATCAGCGATAGTCCGGAGGCGACCAGGAACAGCGAGGCGGCATTGGAAAGCCCGGTCAGGAACTGCAGAAGATAAAGGTCCAACGGAGGCTCCCTGCCCATTTAACAAGGGTGGCATTCGATCCACGGAATGAATGCCGGCGCGATGCGTTATGACGGAATACATGCCCGTTTCGCCGGCGGAAGGGCATGAAGCCGCGACCGCCGGCCTTTGACGGTTCCGCTAGGGGCGGAGCTTGGCGGCGTCGGCCTCGCTCGGCAGGAAGTCGTTGCCGCTATGGTACTGGAAATCGACCATCACGCCTTTTCCATCCTTGAGGGCGGTCTTGCCGATGAAGGCGCCGAGCGTCGATTGATGATCCGCGGCACGATAGGTGATCGGGCCAAACGGCGTGTCGACCGAAATACCCTTGGCGGCGGCAATCAGCGCGTCCGTGTCGGTCGACTTGGCCTTGGTCAGAATGGCGGCCATCGACTTGACCAGCGAATAGCCGACCACCGAGCCCAGGCGAGGATAGTCGTTGTAGCGCTTCTGGTAAGCGTCGAGAAAGGCCTTGTGCGCTGATGTGTCGACGGAATACCAGGGGTAGCCCGTCACGATCCACCCTTCCGGCGTATCTGTCTTCAGCGGATCGAGATATTCCGGCTCGCCGGTCAGGAAGGAAACGACCGAGCGGCCCTTGAAGAGATCGCGGGTCGTGCCCTCGCGCACCAGCTTCACCAGATCGGCGCCGAACTCGACATTGAGGATCGCATCCGGCTTGGCGGCCTCGATGGCCTGCGCCACGGAGCCGGCATCGATCTTGCCTTGCGGCGGCCATTGCTCGCCGACGAACTCCACATCGGGTCGGGCCTTCTGGAGCAATTCCTTGAACACAGCCACGGCGCTTTGTCCGTATTCATAGTTTGGCGCGATGGTCGCCCAGCGCTTCGCCGGCAGCTTGGCGGCTTCCTGCGCCAGCATGGCGGCCTGCACGTAGTTTGGCGGGCGCAGCCGGAAAGTATAGTCGTTCCCCTTCGACCAGATCATCGCGTCGGTCAGAGGCTCTCCGGCCAGGTAAAAAACCTTCTTCTGCTTGGCGAAATCGGCAACCGCCATGCCGACATTCGAGAAGAAGGAGCCGGAGATCATCACCACCCCTTCCTTTGCGACCAATTCGTTTGCGGCCGTCAGCGCGTCGCCGGGCTTGCCGCCATCATCCTTGGAAATGATTACGAGCTTGTCGCCGTTGATGCCGCCCGCCGCATTGACCTCGTCAAGCGCCAGTTGCCAGCCCTTCTTGTAAGGGTCGGTAAACGCGGGAAGGGCAGAATAGCTGTTGATCTCGCCGACCTTGATCTCACCGGCCATCGCTTGTGTCCCGGCCGCCAGACAAAGGGCCGTACCCATAATCGCAAAAAGTCCTCTCATTTCCGTCCTCTCTGGATTGATCTGTTTTGATTCTTGTTATTACGGCACGTCATCGGCGGCATCGAATTTCGAGCGCGTGCAATCGCGATCCATAGCTTGTCGCCTGAAGGTATGATCTGGTGTGTTCACTATAAATGCAAGATCTTTCTCTGTGCATTTTTTAGGCAAATTGCGCGAAAATCCCGTATTTCCAGCTTGCCAATCGTTCGAAGAACGTGGAAATTCGCGTGTACACACTAATCTTGGCAGCGGATGGCTGATGTGAAGCACGATAGGCCGGATACGGACGACTATGATGTCACGCAGCAGGTGGGCCACCTGTTGCGCAGAGTGTATCAACGTCATCTCTCCATCTTCCAGGAAAACGCCTCCGATCCCAATCTGACCTCAGTGCAATTCGTCACCCTCTGTGCGCTGCGCGATCATGGGCCAAGTTCCCAGACCGAACTCGTCAAGGCCACGGCCGTCGATCAGGGCACGATCAGGGGCATCATCGAACGACTGTCCGCACGAGGCCTAATCACGACTTCCGGGGATGAGCAGGACGGACGCAAGATCATCATGTCCCTGACGCCGGCCGCCGAGTACCTGTTGGAGGAGATGATACCGGCCGCCCGCCTCATCAGCGAGTTGACGATGGCCGACCTCAATCCCGCCGAACGAGTGGCCCTGCTTTATCTGCTGCGCCGCATCCTGAACTATCATGATGACAAATCATCGAACGCGACGGAGAAATAGACCGGCAGGAAATGCCATCGCTGGACAGCATCTCCTTTTTCAGGTCAATCGTGACCGCAAAGCCGGCCTCAATTCGCAAAGGCGGCGATGCCAGTGATGGCGCGGCCGAGGATGAGGGCGTGGATGTCGTGGGTTCCCTCGTAGGTGTTGACCACCTCGAGGTTGACGAGATGGCGGGCAATGCCGAACTCGTCGGAAATGCCGTTGCCGCCGAGCATGTCGCGGGCTGCGCGTGCGATATCCAGCGCCTTGCCGCAGCTGTTGCGCTTGAGGATCGACGTCAGTTCGACAGGCGGATGGCCGTCTTCCTTCATGCGGCCGAGACGCAGGCAGCCCTGCAGGCCAAGGGTGATCTCGGTCACCATGTCGGCGAGCTTCTTCTGGATCAGCTGGTTGGCGGCAAGCGGCCGGTCGAACTGCTTGCGGTCGAGCACATATTGCCGCGCCTTGGCATAGCAATCCTCGGCCGCACCCAATGCGCCCCAGGCAATGCCGAAGCGGGCGGAGTTGAGGCAGGTGAACGGACCCTTGAGGCCGGAGACGTTCGGCAGCAGGTTTTCCTCCGGCACGAAGACATTGTCCATGACCACTTCGCCCGTGATCGAGGCGCGCAGGCCGACCTTGCCGTGGATGGCGGGCGCCGACAGTCCCTTCCAGCCCTTTTCAAGGATGAAGCCGCGGATGATGCCGTCCTCGGTCTTTGCCCAGACGACGAAGACATCGGCGATCGGTGCGTTGGAGATCCAGGTCTTGGCGCCGGTCAGGCTATAGCCGCCATCGACCTTCTTTGCCCGCGTCACCATCGAGCCGGGGTCGGAGCCATGGTTCGGCTCGGTGAGGCCGAAGCAGCCGATCCATTCGCCAGTGGCAAGTTTCGGCAGATATTTCCGCTTCTGGGCCTCAGACCCGAAAGCGTCGATCGGCACCATGACCAGCGAGGACTGCACGCTCATCATCGAGCGATAGCCGCTGTCGACGCGCTCGACCTCGCGGGCGATCAGGCCGTAGGCGACATAGCCGAGGCCGGCGCCACCATATTCCGGCGCAATCGTCGGTCCGAGCAGGCCGAGTTCGCCCATCTCGCGGAAGATCGTCGGATCGGTCTTTTCATGGCGGAAGGCTTCGAGCACGCGGGGGGCGAGCTTCTCCTGCGCATAGGCATGCGCGGTATCCAGCACCATGCGTTCTTCATCGCTCAGCTGCTCCACCAGCCGGAACGGATCGGCCCAGTCGAAAATCTCGCGGCTCATGCTGTCGTCTCCCAGATCTTTCTTTTCTCGATCGCTGTCAGTCTACGCCTTGCGGCTGGCGCGGGCTCGTTCGGTGGCGGTCGTATCCGAATGGCAATCCGCCGTCACGACAACGCCGAAGAGATCGAGCGCTTCTGCCGTCGTATAACGACCGAGCCGCACATCCTCGCTCACCGCTTTCGGATCGCGTGTCAGCGGATCGCCGTAGCCGCCGCCGCCCGGTGTGCCGACGCGAACGCGATCACCGGGTTTCAGCGCAATATCCTGCGCCTTCGACAGATGCTCGGGCGTCATCGCTTCGCCGTCGCGCCAGACAGTGACGCTGTTCGTCCGCCCGTCGCTGCCGCCAAGCGCGCCCTGCGGCCCGAAACGACCGTGATCCATGACGAAGCTTGCGGTGGCAGCACCGCGCCTGAGTTCGATCTCGTAGTCGAGACCGAAGCCGCCGCGATGCTTGCCGGCACCGCCGGACCCCTCGCGAAGGGCATAGCGATGGTAGAGGACGGGGAATTGCTGTTCCATGATCTCGACCGGCGGTGCCTTGGAAATGCCGATGGTCGAGCAGCCATTGGCAAGCCCGTCGTGATCGCTGTTGCCGCCGTAGCCGCCGCCGGAAATCTGGTACATGACGTAGCCGCGCCCGCGCTCCGGATCGTGGCCACCGAGCGCGAAATTGCCCGAACTTCCGGCGGGCGAGGCCGTCACACGATCGGGCAGTGCCTCGACCAATGCCGCAAAGACCGCCTCGGCGATCCGCTGGCTGACTTCCGCAGCACAGCCGGAAACCGGGCGCGGATAATGGGCGTCGAGGAAGGTTCCCTCTGGCGTCTTCACCTTCAACGGCTCGAAGGCACCGGCGCTGATCGGAACGTCGGGGAAGATATGGCGCATGGCGAGGTAGACGGAGGATAGCGTCGTTGCCAGCACCGAGTTCATCGGTCCGGCGCAGGGCTTCGACGATCCCTCGAAATCGAAGGAGAGTTCATCGCCTGTGGCCGTGATCGTCAGACGGATTTCGAGTGGCTCGTTGACGACGCCGTCACTGTCGATATAAGCGACGGAACGATAAGTGCCTTCCGGGATCAGCCGGATATTGGCGCGCATCTGCTCGGCCGCTCGGCGGCGCAACTCGCCGATCGCTTGGGCGACCGTATCGTCGCCGTAGCGTTCGAGAATGCGCACCAGCCGTTCCTGCCCCACAAGAAGGGCGGCCGCCTGTGCCTTTACGTCACCGATGCGTTGTTCGGAGACACGGATGTTCGAGCAGATGATCGCATAGATCTCGGTGTCGAGCTTGCCTTCCTTGAAAAGCCGGACCGGCGGCAGGCGCAGGCCCTCCTGTTCGACGGAGGTGGCCGACGCCGAGAAACCGCCGGGGACAGCGCCGCCCGTATCCGGCCAGTGACCGGTGTTCGATAACCAACAAAAGATCTCGCCATTGCGGTAAACGGGCATCGCAAAACGCACATCCATCAGATGCGTGCCGCCGAGATAGGGATCGTTGACGATATAGATGTCACCCGGCTTCGGCGCCGCTGCCTTGCCGGAGTCGATCATCTCGATCAGCGTGCGGGTCGAATATTGCATGGTGCCGACAAAGACCGGCAGGCCGCCGGCCCCCTGGGCGATCAGCGAGCCGTCCTCGGCCGAATAGATGCCGTCCGAACGGTCGTTGGCCTCGGCGATGACGGGCGAGAAGGCGGCTCGGGAGAAGGTCAGGTCCATCTCATCGCAGACCTGCTGCAGGCCGGATTGGATGACGCTCAGCGTGATGGGGTCGATGCTCATTGGCCGGCTCCGATCGTGATGATGATATTGCCGTCGTCGTCCTGTGTGGCGACGTCGCCGGGCTCGAGGATGATGGTCGTATCCATCTGCTCGATGATCGCCGGTCCGGATATGGTTGCCTTGAGCGGCAGGTGATCGCGCCAGTAGATCGGCGTTTCCCGCCAGCCGTCGAACCAGACCGGCCGCATGCCGGTCTGTGCTTCGGCGAGTGTCGCCTTGCGTCCGGCCGCATCGATCAGCATGGACAGATCGATCTCGGTGCGCCGGCCGATGACCGAGGTGTTGACGTTGACGAGGCTTGCGCGGATTTCCGGAAGTTCGACATGGAAGCGGTTGAAATAAGCCTCCTCGAACCGTGCCTGCAGTTCGGCCCTGGTCGGCATTGCGCTCGGCAGCGGGACGCGCAGCAGATGCGTCTGGCCGATGAATTGCATATCGACGGAGTAAATCTCGCGGATCTCGCGAATGGCGACCGCTTCCTTGCCGATCAGCCGACGCCCTTCCGCCGACTGCCTTTCGAAGAGTGCGTGCACCGCGTCCATATCGGCGACATCGAGCGGGCGGTTGACCGTATTGACGAAATCGTGCCGGAGATCGGCGACGACGCAGCCGAGCGCGTTGGTGATCCCCGGACGGGACGGTGTCAGCACCCTTGGAATGCCGAGCTCCCGCGCGATCGCGGTCGCGTGCAGCGGGCCTGCTCCGCCGAAGGAGAACAGCGCGAAATCGCGTGGATCCTCGCCGAGGCTGACCGAGACCATGCGCACGGCGTCCGCCATGCGGGCATTGGCGATGCGGATGACGGCCGCCGCCGCCGCCGTGGCGTCGAGCCCGAGCGGACGGCCGAGCTTTTCCTCGAACAGGTCACGAATGTCGTCAATGGAAATGCTGCCGGGAACCGAGTTGAGCCTGGAGGGGTTGAGGCGGCCGAGCAGCAGGTTGGCGTCGGAGATGGTCGGCGTCGTGCCGCCGCGGCCGTAGCAGATCGGCCCCGGCATGGCGCCGGCGCTTTCCGGGCCGACCTGGAGCAGGCCCGCGGCGGTGATCTTGGCGATCGAACCGCCGCCGGCGCCGACGGTGCGCACATCGACCATCGGCACATGGATCGGCATGGCATATTCGATCTCGATCTCGTTGGAAACAGCCGTTTCGGCGTTACGGATCAGGGCAACATCGGTCGACGTGCCGCCCATGTCATAGGTGATGAGGTTGGGGATGCCGGCGCGTCGGCCGGTATAGGCCGCTGCCATGACGCCGGAGGCGGGACCGGACATGACGGTCTTTGCGGCCTCCTTGGCGACGTGGCGCGCAGACACCATGCCGCCATTGCCGTTCATGACGAGAACGTCGTGCCTGTAGCCCTTGGTGGCGAGTTGATCGGCGAGGCGCTCGATGTAGCGCGCCAGGAGCGGCTGCACGGATGCATTGACGGCCGCCGTGACGCCGCGCTCGAACTCACGGCTTTCGGACAGAAGCGCATGGCCGAGCGTGATATTGCCGTTCGGCCAGATCTCGGCGGCGATCTCGCCGGCGCGCAACTCATGCGCCGGATTGGCATAGGCATGCAGGAAGTGGATGACCAACGACTCGCAACCTGTATCCACCAGGGCTTTGAGCGCAATGCGGAGCGCTTCCTCGTCGAGGGGGATCAGCACGTTGCCGGCGGCATCCATGCGTTCGGGAACTTCGAGCCTGAGGTCGCGCGGGATGATCGGGCGAAACTCGCCCTTCATGCCGTAGGGGTTCGGGCGCGTGCGCCGGCCGAGCTCCAGCACGTCGCGAAAGCCGCGTGTGGTGATGAGACCTGTTCGGCAGAGGTTGCGCTCCAGAACGGCATTCGTGGTGGTGGTGGTGCCGTGCACGATGAGGTCGAGCGCCGCTATATCGGCCTCAGCCGCATCCAGTGCGTTGAGAACGCCGAAAGCCTGATTGTCGAGCGTGGTCGGCGTCTTGGCGAGACGGACCTTGCCGGAGACCGTGTCGAAGAGCACGAGATCGGTGAACGTGCCGCCGACATCGATGCCCGCGACCTGCGATTGTTCAGGTGTCGGGCCCGACGGTTCATTCGGAAAAGACTGAGTCACGACTGTTCCCATTATTGTTTGTATACAAATGAATTTATGGACGAGATCGAACCGCTGTCAAGCGGCGCGATCTTCGAGCATGCCCCTAGCGCAGACCATCCTTGCCTTCGATATCCGACGCCTTCAGCCCACCGACGCGGGCAAGCGGCCGGCCGCTATCGGTAAGGGCGACGGCCACCATGATTTCCGCCGGACGCGGCGCGTCGGCGAGGCTCACCTCCATCCCGTCGAAATGCGACCGCACATAGGCGGCATCCTTGTGCCCGAGCGGAATATCGAGGGGCCGGCCGGGGCCGCCGCGCTTTTTCGAGGAGGGCACAAGTGCGGCGCCTTTTTCCACCGCCTCGCGCAGCGGCTTGCCGAGCGATGGATGCAGCAGGGCGGCCGCATGTTCCAGCTCGCCATCCTCACCGACCAGCGCCGCCTTGCCATAGCTTTCGACCTGCGCCGGCGAAATTCCGAGCACCTCGACGCATTTGCGGCCAAGCAGGCCGCCGAGTTCCGCGCCGATCTCGATCAGCGGCGTCAGATCCTCGACATAACGGCCGGCGAAGGGATTGGCGATGACGGCGACCGCAGCAGCCTTGCGCGTGGATGGCGAGATGGTTTGACCCATCTCGGTCAGTGTCTCCTCGACGAAGACGGTGATCTTGCGGATCTCAGCGCTCAACGCAGGCCGTCCTCGCCCTTGATGTCCTCGGCCTTAAGGCCGCCGCTGCGGGCATGGACGCGCGGACCGGTGGTCATGACAAGCACGACCGCCATCTCATTAGCGCGCGGGCCGTCCGGCACGCCGACTTCTATCGAGTCGAAATGGCTTCGCACATAGGAGGCGTTGATATGGGTAACCGGTACGTCGAGCCGCGTGCCGGGCCCGCCGACCTTCTTCGAGGAAGGCACGATCGCCTTGGCGCCGCCGAGCACTTCGCGCATGGCGTAGCCGCCCGGCGCGTGCCAGAGGGCGCCGTGCTCCAGTTCGCCGGCCTGACCGACGATGATGCCCTTGCCGTATCCTTCGACGTCAGCAACATTTCCGCCGAGCGCGGCGACCAGCCGTTTTGCCATATCGAGGCCGAGCGGCTCCAGATCCTTCATGAAACCGGTGATTTCCTCATGATAGCTGCCCGCGAAGGGGTTCTCGATGACCGCGACGATCGCCCCCCGCTTCAGCGGCTTTGCGACGGGCTTGCCGCCTTCGTGATAAATCTCCTCCACGATGGTGAGGAACTTGCGGATCTTGACGTCAGGCATTGGAAAACCGCTCCATGGATTGATCGATTGAAAGAGGTGAGGCTGTAAATGGCCGGGCCGCGGTCGGCATGGCGAGCAGGCCCTGGTTCCTGAGAAAGAGGCCGGCGCGATCGATGAGGCCGAGTGCGATGAAGCGCTCTGCTCTGGCAAGGCCACAGGAAAGTGCCATGTCGATTTCCGCATCGGTCAGGGGGCCGCAGCCGGTGACGACCAGGCGCTCGCCGAGATCGCTGTCGTCGACGACATCGATGGCGCGTGCCCGGCTGATGGCGGCATGGCCGGGGAGATCGACGGCATTGGCAACAATCGTGACCGCCGCGTCGGCCGCCGCCGCATTCGCTGCCAATACGGTCGCCGAGTCGGCAATGCCCATCGACAGGCTGCGTCCGCCGCGTCCGCTGGTGGCGATGCCGCGTGTGGGGCTGGAAGCATGGAGCGCGAAATCGCCGAGCGAAATTCCGTCTTCGCGCGCCATACGGACATGAAACTCCGCGTCACTTTCAAGATGCACGGCAATGTCGCCGCCATTGTTGACATAGGCGCGGGCAGGGCGGTCTTCCTTGTCGAACGCGGCCAACATCGCCGCCAGGATTTCGTCCGCGACGGCACCGGCAACTGCCGCCATCGGCGTGATGAAATGGTCAGCAGCAAACGGCCGGACCGCGGTGACCATGCGTTGGGCAACCGAGCCCTCGGGCATCGGGCCGGCAAGTTCGGCTGCCGTGCGAAGCAGGGGCAGTTCGCTCACCAGTTCGTCAAGGACGGTCTGGAAACGGGCGATGGCAGCAGTGAAGGCACGGGCGCGCCGTTCGGCTTCGTCCTTGCGTTCAGCACTGCCGTCATCGACGCCAATGACGAGGTCGATCGGTCCGTGCTGCAAATGCAGCCGGCCGTTTGGATCGCCATCGAGATATCGGGCAACAGGCCGCGACATGCTATCGCTCCCTTTGTCGTCAGCCGCCCCACCGGAAATTTCTGCTTTCCGTCGGCCAGGGGCCGCGTCCGATCGGTGTGACCCTACGCTCGGCCATTTCCAGCGCCTGCTCGATCGGGATGACGGCGTCCATATGGCCGCCGAGCGCGCGGTAATCATCGAGCCGCATGGTGAATTCGATCGGCGCGACGAGCGCGGGCGTCGGCACGTAGCCGAAGGCATTGCTCGGCATCTGCGTCACATCGGCCATGACGGTGATGCCGCCGCCCGGCCAAACGTAGGCCGGAACGCCGCCGCAGGAAACATGGGTCAGCGCTTCCTTGACGGAGCGCGTCAGGCGGACAGGGTTCGTGGTGACACCAGCCCGCAGGCTGCCGCCGGCACCGCCGATGAACAGGACCGAGGTGAGTGCCGGTTCGCAATTTTCGGCAATGATCTCGACCGATTCCTGCAAGGCTGCAGGAAAAATTGTCTGCAGTTCCGGTCGCAGATTGTCGTCGAGAATATAATAGCCGTACTGCTCGCCGGTGGTCGATACCATCAGCATGCGCATGCCCGGCCAGGCCGTCTTGGGGTCGAAATCGCCGAGGATCGTCAGGGGGTCGGAGATGTTGGTGCCGCCCCAGCCGATGCCGGGCTCGGCGACCTGGAAGTAACGGCCGGGCGTCGAGCGCCGGCCCTTGATGCGAATGCCGGTGGCTGGCACGTCGAGCAGGCGTCCCGCCTGGTGTTCGGAGAGCACGCCGGTGATATGGTCGTCGACAACGACCACCTCATCGACATGGCCCATCCACTGCTTGGCGAACATGCCAATGGTCGCCGAGCCGCAGCCGACGCGCATGCGGCTTTCCTCGACGTCGTTGATAACGGGAGCAGCGCCTGCCTTGATGGTCAGGCTGACCCCGCCGTCGACCTGCATGTCGACGGCTTCGCCATTACAGAGCTTCAAGAGCGCGTCGCAGGTAACGCGGCCTTCCTTCTTCGAACCGCCGGTCAGGTGGTGCACACCGCCGAGCGACAGCATCTGCGAGCCGTATTCGCCTGTTGTGACGTGACCGATGGCTTCGCCGTCGACCAACACGGTTGCGGCTTCGGGGCCGAGAAAGCGGTCGGTGTCGATCTTCACCTTGGCGCCGCAATAGCTGAAGATGCCTTCGGTGACGACGGTCACCATGTCGACGCCGCTTTCCTGCTGCGACACGATGAAGGGTGCCGGCTTATAATCGGGATAGGTCGTTCCGGCGCCGACGGCGGTGATGAAGCTTCTGGTGGCGTGGACGATATCGCCGTCCCATTCGCTCTCGCCCGGCTGGGCCAGGAACGGCACGACATTGCCGCCTTCGGAAATGGTGTTCTCGATGATCGTCAGCGGATCGACGCGGATCAGCTCGCCGCCGACATTGGCATAGCGATCGCAGGCGCCGGACCGGCCGTCGGAGATGTAGCACATGACGGGACAGGCATCGCAGCGTATCTTGCCGTTTGCGACGCTTTCCACGCGTTGCTTGACCATGGCACTCTCCTTTTAACACGGCCGCTTGTCCGGTGGTGCTACCATTAGCCCATGGACGGATATTTGACCGTCATTGTTCCCAATTTTTCATTTGTATGCGAATGAGTATCAGCCGGTCTTTCCGTCCTGTCAAGCGACGGTGGGGAGCCCTGGCAAAAATGCTGCCGTCGGCCTGGATGGACTTTGCCGCCGCCTGCGACCAGCCCTGTTATCGGTCGGGCTATGGCGTTGACAAATATGGTGTTCAAAGTAGAGGCTTGGGACCTCGAGCGTTTACATCAACCGACAATGACGCTCTAATCTTTTGAATCTGGAACAGCTTATCCACATCGCAACCATATGCGCAGATCCGGGGCGGGACAAATGCAGAAATCTCATGAAGACAGACAATCCGCCGCACCCGCATACCATGTCGATCGGCAGGTCGGGTTCTTTCTCCGGCAGGCGAACCAGCGGCATGTCGCGATCTTCGCCAATGCCATCGGCGACAAGTTGACGACGACGCAATGGTCGGCGCTTTCGAAGCTTAAGGAAATCCAACCCTGCTCGCAGAACCAGCTCGGGCGCGAAACGGCGATGGATGTCGCGACCGTCAAAGGGGTCGTAGACCGCCTGGTGAAGCGCGGTTTCGTTGCCACCGCGCCGGACCAAAATGATGGGCGCCGGGTCGTCCTGTCGCTGACCGAAGATGGCCTCGCGGTCATCGCCGCGAATGTCGGCGCGGCGGTCGCGGCGACCGAGGAGACATTGGCGCCGCTCACCTCCGGCGAGCGGATGATGTTCCTCGAACTGCTGCAGAAAATCTGCTGAGCGGCTGCCGTCAAACCGTCGATCTCATCCTTAGTCTTCGATTGTGACAAAACATCGCGTTCTCGGTGGAAGGAATGGATTGCGCGATAAAATTCATTCGTGTACAAATGAAATAAATAAATAAGACGAGGGAAAACGGATGAGCTTGTCAGCGGAAGAAGCAGTCATCACCGACAGTCAGCAGGCGAGTACCGCGCCGGCCTTTCCGGTGCCCGCCAATGTCTTTGTGCAGACGGTGACCGAGGTACGGCATTTCACCGACCGGCTCTTCAAGTTCCGCATCACGCGCCCGGCGGAATTCCGTTTCCGTTCCGGCGAATTCATCATGATCGGCCTGCCGAATGCCGAGCGTCCTGTTTTCCGTGCCTACTCGATCGCCAGCCCCTTCTGGGACGAGGAGATCGAATTCTATTCCATCAAGGTTCCGGGCGGCCCGCTGACGGAGCATCTGCAGAAGATCGTGCCCGGCGACACCGTGCTGATGCGCAAGAAGCCGACCGGCACGCTGGTGCTCGACGCGCTGATCCCAGGCAAGCGGCTCTACCTCCTGTCGACCGGTACCGGTGTCGCGCCTTTCGCAAGCCTGATCCGCGATCCGGAGACCTACGAGAAATTCGAGGAGATTGTTCTCGTCCAGACCTGCCGGGACGTAGACGAACTCACTTACATCACGGAGATGGTCGAGGCGCTGAAGGACGATCCGCTGATCGGCGAACTCGTCGGCGATCGCCTTCGTCTGCATACGACAACGACGCGTGAGCCCTTTGCGCGCATGGGCCGCATCACCGACCTTCTGACCAGCGGCGAATTCTTCGAACAGACTGGCCTGCCGCGCATCAATCCGGACGAGGATCGCGGCATGATCTGCGGCTCGGCGGCGATGCTGAAGGATACCAAGGCTGTTCTGGAATCCTTCGGTCTCGTTGAAGGCGCCAACAATGCCCCGGCCACCTTCGTCATCGAGCGCGCCTTCGTCGGCTGAGCGCATCGATCAGGCTCGAAACCGTAGAAGCGGTTTCGAGTATTTCCTATTCAAGCGTGGGATGCGGCAGTGACCAGCTCGGCCGTGGTCCGAAATTCGACCTGCTCGGGCATGCGCGACAATATATGTTCGAGGGTTGCCGCATGTGACAGCGGCGTCGAACTGCCGATCGCATCGCTCGCGACGATGACATGAAAGCCGGCATCGATCGCGTGAAACAGGCTCGCCAGAACGCAGACATCCGTCTCCACGCCGCTGAAAATTAGCGTATCGACACCCTCTGCGATCATCCGCTCATGAAAACCCGGCGCGCCGAAAATGGAATAGGTGGTCTTCTCGATCACGTTCCGAGGCTCAGCCAAGGCCGCGAGCGGGGCGACCAGATCCTGCATCGCCGGATCCATCGTTCCCGTCGTCAGCATCGACCAGCGCTCGTAATAGGTTCGCCACCGCCCCGTTGCGTGGCTTGGTGCGGCAGGCACCATGAATTTGGCAAACAGCGTCCGGTCGGCAAAGGCGTGCGTCAGATCAAGCACGTTCGGTAGGATCTCGGTCACCGCCGGCGTGTGCCAGACCGTTTCTTCGGCAAAAAGCCGCTGCATGTCGATGACGATATGGCGGGAATTGGTGAGCGACGGCGCTGTCATCTTCAATCCTCGACGGCAATGGTGTGGTCCGGCGACCAGGCGAGGGTCACGTCCGTTCCGCTTGCGAGCACGGTGCCATCGCGATTTTGCGCGAAGAGTTTCAGCGAAGTTCCATCCGGCGTTACCAGCACATAGGTGAGCGCCGGGCCGGCATAGATCACAGTCTCGATGCGAGCCGCCAAGGCGTTGAGGCCCGCTTCGGGCGATGTACCTGCTGGGAGGATCGACATCTTTTCCGGCCGCACGGCGAGCGTCGCGCTGTTGCCTGTGGACGAAAGCGGGCCATGGCAGCGCACCAGCGTGCCATCCGCAAGCCTGACACCACCATTGGCAATCGTGCCGTTCAGAAAATTGGAATCGCCGAGGAACTGCGCTGCAAAGCGCGTTTTCGGGCGCTCATAGACCTCCGCAGGAGCGCCGATCTGGACAATACGACCACGATCGAGGATCGCGACCTTGTCGGAGAGCGTCAGCGCCTCTTCCTGGTCATGGGTGACGAAGATCGTTGTCAGCCCGGTCTCGCGCTGGATGCGAAGCAGTTCGACCTGCATCTCCTGCCGCAGTCGCCGGTCGAGCGCCGAGAGCGGTTCATCCAGCAGCAGGACGCTCGGCTTGATGACCATGGCACGGGCAAGCGCCACGCGTTGCTGCTGCCCGCCGGAGAGCTGCTTCGGTTTGCGATCGCCGAAGCCCGGCAGGCGTACCATTTCCAGGGCGCGATCGACCTGTTGCCTGGCCTCCGCACCGCGAATACCGCGCCGCGCCAGGCCGAAGGCGACGTTTTCGGCGACCGTCATATGCGGGAACAACGCATAGGACTGGAAGACCATGCCGATATTGCGCGCCCAGACCGGTGTCTCTGTCACGTCCTGGCCGCCGATCGCGACCTTGCCGCTGTCGGGTGTGATGAAGCCGGCGATGATGCGCAGAAGCGTCGTCTTGCCGGAGCCGGAGGGACCGAGCAGGCTGGTGAAGGATCCTTCCGTGAAATCCGTCGAGATGTCGGCCAGCACCGGTGTCCGGCCGTAGGTCTTGGCGACCGATGATACTTCAACGTTTGTCACTGACGCCTCCGGGCCTGGCAAAGATCGCAAAGACGAGGATGGCGGCCATCGAACCGATCAAGAGGATCGTCGAGATGGCGTTGATCTCTGGCGTGAAGCCCTTGCGGATCGCCGAATAGATTTGCACCGGCAAGGTGGTGAAGCCGGGCGTTGCGAGGAAATAGGAAATGACGAATTGGTCGAGCGAAACGGCGAAAGCAAAGAGGGCCGCGCCAAGGATGCTCGGGGCGAGAAGCGGCAGCGTCACCGAAAAGAATGCATGGATCGGTGTCGAACCCAGGCTCATGGCCGCCTCTTCAAGATCGGCCCGGATCGTCTGGAAGCCGGTTCCGACGACGAGAACCACGTAGGGAATGGCGAGCGCCACATGGCCGATCAGCAGTGCATGCATGCCGCGTCCGATACCGGTCCAGAAGAAGAAGACGAGCATGGCCGTTCCGGTGATCAGCCAGGGAATGGCGATCGGCGGCAGCAGCATGAGCTGTAACAGCGTTTTCCCCTTGAATGTTCGCCGGGCAAGCGCCACCGAGGCCATCGTTCCGAGGATTGTCGAGACGACAGCGGTGATGACGGCAATGACGATGCTGTTGATCCCGGCTGAAATCAGCTGGTCGTTGCCTGCAAGAGCCACATACCATTTGGTCGAGAAGTGAAACGGCAGCTCATAGAGCGAGGACTCGTTGAAGCCCATAGCCATCATCACCACGATCGGCAGATAGAGGAAGACCAGGATGGCAGCGAGATAGAAGCGCGCAAGACCGATCATGCGACGGCCCCGCTGCCGCGCCGAAGCACGCCCGAAAACGTCGCGAAGATCGCAAGCACGACGGCGAGCATCGTGAAGGATAGTGCTGCACCCAGCGGCCAGTTGAAGGCTTGGGTGAACTGGTCCTCGATGACCGTACCCATGGTGACGCCGACACGGCCGCCAAGAATGCGCGGCTCCATGAAGGAGCCCAGCACCGGCACGAAAGTCAGCACGGCGCCGGAGATCAGGCCGGGTGCCGCCATCGGTATGAGGATGCGGAAGAGGATCGTCCACCAGCGGGCGCCGAGGCTTGCGGCGGCCTCGATGATCGCATCGTCGATCGTGACCAGTGCTATGTAGCAGGTCAGGATCATGTAGGGCAGATAACCGTGCACGAGGCCGACCACGATTGCCGATCTGGTGTAGAGAAAGCCGATCGAACCGGCTCCCGGCCAGACCCAGTGCAGCACATCGTCGAGAAAGCCGCCTTCGCGCAGCACCATCGTCCAGGAGAAGATGCGCACGAGACCATTCGTCCAGAACGGCAGCAGGATGAGGATCAGCAGGGTTTCGCGCGTACGGCCGATGGTGGCGCGCGCCAGCGCCAGCGCCGCGAAGAAACCAAGGACAGCACAGGCAAATGTCGTCCAGAAACCCATCAGCAGCGACGTCCAGGCGATGCCCAGGAGATAGGGCTGTGTGGAGAAGACCTGGTATTGCCTGAGCGTGAAGACGATGGGGGCCTTGCCCATCGGTGTCGCATTCATGAAGCTGAACACGAACATCGTGCAAAGCGGCAGGAGAACCGCGATGAAGAGCCATCCATAGGTGGGCAGCAGCAGCACCAGCGTCGCGAGCCAACCGGGGATGCCTGGCCGGGCGCGCGAACCTTCCGGTCCGCGCGTCGTCGATGCAGAAACTGCCTCAGGCTGCATAGAAGGCTTTCACTTCCTGCCAGAGGTTATTGAAAGCTTCGCGGCGATCGTCGGGCAGGGCCGACTGAATCGTCATCGTCTTCAGATATTCCGGCTTGTGGATCACCCGGTTGAGATCGTCGGCCGGCAGTTTTTCCATGGCGGCAGCATTGGCCGAAGCCGGCGCCCCGACCTTGGTTGCCCATTGGAAATAGAAGTCAGGGTCGATCATGTAGTTGATGAAGGCAAGGCCAGCATCCGGATTGGTGCTCGTCGCCGGGACAGACAGGCTGTCCAGCCAGCCGATGCCGCCTTCCTTCGGAACCACGAATTCGACCGGCAGCTTGCTGTTGCGCTTGGAGCGGACGGCCGCACCCGACCAGAAGATCGAAAGGTCGAATTCCTTGGCGGCGAATGCCTTGTTCCATTCGTCTTCGCTCGACCAGAGCAGCTTGATGTTCGGCTTGAATGCCTTCAGCTTCTCGGTGACGACGGCGAGGTCCTTCGGATTGTTCATGTCCTGGCCGGACAACAGTGCGCCGATCGCAACGCCGGTGACGGCATCGTCGAACAGGGCGACTCGGCCCTTATGGGCGGGATCGCCAAGCGCTGCATAGCTGTCCGGCTTGGGCGACCCCTCGGTGATGGCAAGCGAAGTGATGCCCCAGACCCAGGAGACGCCGTTGGTCTTGCCGTCAAGCTGGAGGTTCGCATGGTTCTTCAGTTCGGGCGACAGGCCCGTTGCATTCGGCACCTTGGAGAAGTCGATGGGAGAGATGAGACCTTCGCTCGCCGCTTGCTGCGAACGGGCGCTGTTGATCAGCACCACATCGTAGACGCCGGGATTGGTCCTGAGCTTCGTCAGCATTTCCGGCTCAGAGCTGAAATAGTCGTGAACGACCTCGATGCCGGTCTTTTCGGTGAAGGCTTTGAGAGCCCAGGCTTCGTCGGTGCCGTAGCCCTGCCAGTTGAGAACGGTGATCTTGGTGGCGGCGCGCGCCTGGCGCGACAACAGGGACGATGTGGCGGCGGCGAGGGCGCCGGCGCCGATCAGGCCCAGAGTTTGACGTCGTGTGGTGTTCATCCTGATGTTCCCCTTTTGTCTGATTTTTGGTCCATTTGCCGATGGTGGTGAAGGCTTCGTCTTGCTTGCAGTCCTAGCGGATATCGAAATGGATACGTATCAGTGAAGTGGAAATCGCCGGCTTTCTCGGAACGCGGCCTATTTCCGTATAGTTTCTTGAGCGAAAGAATACATCCCGGAATTGATCGCCAATTCCAAGGTTTTCGCATCTGGCGCGAAATAAGTTCTTCGGTCGTTCCCTATTCTTTTTTGTTTGTACACAAACGATTAATGCGGAGATATTGTCTTGTCAAGCACGGGCAACGAGTTGATGTGATCTAGGCTTCATTTTACTTGCCGGCGATGCCATAGGTGAAATTCCCGGGTCTTGTCCGCTGTGGGAAGAGCAACGACAATACCGATGTCGGCCGCGCGCCATTGGGCATCCATCTCGCCAAGTTTCACCGCCACGACCTCGCCTGCATCGATCCCGGCGAGATGCAGTTCCGCCGCACTCTGCGATGCGCTTTCGATGCGGCAGGAAATGTAGCCATCCCCGACGACGAGATGGGTGAACCGCCCAAGATTATTTGTCGACAGGAACGGCACACCATCGCGCGTCACCGTCAGCACGCCGTTTTCCGAGCTGACATGGATACGTCCTGCGGGTGACAACAGCGGACCGAAATTTGCGTCAGCACCGTTGTTGCAAAGGCTCCAGCCGTTCCATGGGTCGAAGCCGCAGAGCTCCTCGACCGCCATCAAGGGAAGCAGCGCCGCCCAGATGTAGAAAGGATCGGTATCGCCCTGGTCCATCGCCTCGCCGGTCGTGGCATTGTAGTTCTCGGCGGCGATGCGTCGGTCCCGCCAGGACTGCATGAAGAGATCATAGCTTTGCTTCGCCAGATGGCTGGCCTCGGCATCGAAGCGATAACGCTTGAGCCCAAGCCATACCATGAAGTTGACATTCGGCCAGATGCGGCCGCGCCAATAGACGTTTTCGGCAAAGGCCGGATCGTTGCGCGTGGCATTCGGCAGCACGAAGGCACCGCCGAAGGTCGCGGGATCTGCAAGATATGCCAGGAGGTGCGAGGCCTGTTCAGCGTTCGCCGCGCCGCACATCAGGGGATAGAAACTTGTCGGCGACAGCGAGCGGACGAAGCCGCCCTTGCGCTGGCGATTGGCGAAGATGCCGCGATCGGCATCCCAGAGATGCTCTCGGATCAATCGCCGGCTCCGGTCTGCGAGTGCCGCGAACTCATCGGCCTCTTCGGCGCGGCCGAGAAGGGCGGCCATGTGCGACAACATTTCCGCGTCGAGCGCCAGGGCGCAGTTCAATCCGAGATCGTAGGTCGAGAGGGTTCGGGTGACGGGATCGTAGACGGCCTCGTCATGCGTCGCGGAATTGTCCATTCCAGTCTCGTTGCGGGCGCCGAAAATCGTCCCTTTATAGAGCCCTTCACCGACATCGCTGGTGCCGCAGGAGATAAGTCCGAAATCATCGGGATCGCGATGGCTTCGCCACCAGCGCTGATTTCTCGCGAGCGCCTCATAGCTCGCCTCGATCATCGAGCGCTCGCCATTTCTCAGATACAGCAGCCAGGCAACAAGGCTGCCATGCGGCGGCTGGCTGCGGTCGACCCAAGCGTCGTTCGAGGTGACGATGCAGGCGATATTGCCCTGCGGTGTGGCGCCGGCGAGCGCCGCAGCCATGTTCTCGCGGGCGATATCGGTGTCGAAAACACCGGCCAGCAAGGCCGCGAATGTCTGATCATTGTACCAGACGGCGAACTCGCCGAGGTTCCAGATGCGGGTGACGGCGGTGTAGGGACGGTGGTTGACCTTGTCCCAGATCGTGTTCCAGCCGACGACATCGCGCACGGCATCGAGCGCGCCGGCAAATTGTCCGTCATGCGGAGAAGGCGCCGGTCGGGAGGCCGCTTCGAGGCAGGCACGCGCATTCAGGACCGCCAGGTCCTCGCTGTCGGCGACCGCAGCGGCGTAGGCGCCTTCGCGCATCATTTCCATGTTGAAGCGAAGACCGAGTACGGGTGCGCTGTCGCTGCGGGTCGCGGTATAGAAATAGCCGTTGGTCTCGAAGTCGGCGCGCAGGGCATCGATGCTGTCGTGACCTGTCACCTGGATCGCCGGTGCGCGGGTGACGATGGCCGCGAAGCGGCGGTCGATCTTGATGATGGCGGCGCCCTTTTCCGCGTCGTAGCGAACCACTTCGCCGCCATCGGACGATATGGCCAGCGTCAACCAGAACCGCGTCCCCCACTCACCGAGCTGAGGCGCTTCCCATTGTCCCCGGATGGCGAAAGGATCCGACGTACTCGCCTGAAACCGTATCGACGTTCCGCCAAGCTCCGTTTCGAGCTCGATCAGACTATTGTCGATCGTGTGGCGGCCGAAACGGACGGGATCGTGGCGCGGCTCGATGGCGCTCGTCCGTCGCGCGCGGGTCGAATAGAGCACCGGCGTAATGCGCAGGCCAAGCGGAAGGAAGGTCAATTCCGCCGGGCGGGACGACCAGCTATTCCAGGCGCGGGCAAGTGGGATAGTGACATGGCCGGGCATTACATTCATTCCTTCACACTGAACGGGTCGTAGAAGAGCAGCCTCGGCGCTGCCGTCAAGCCGCTTTCATCGGGCCAGACCGAGCCGGCATAGGGCGTTCCGGCATAATAGCGATTGGCAGCCGTGTTGCTGACCGCAAGTTCAAGATCGTGCGGCCCCGCGGACAGGCAGCCGAGAGCAATCCGAAAGGGCGGAAAGCAGCGCATGCCGGCATCACGCCCATCGATGCGAACCGTGACGGCCGTCGCCACCGAGGGGAGATCCAGGATAATATCGGCGGCGGCGTCGAGATCGAATGTAAGGCGATAGAGGCCGGTGCCGGAGAAATTCGCAAAACCCTGCACCTGCCAACCTTCATCGACATTGATCGCGAGGGCATCGCCGCCTTCCGATGTCCTGAACGTCCAGCCGCGATCGAGAGCCACCGCACGCGATGGATTCGGTTGTTTGAACACGGGCGCGATTGCTCCGGATGCTGCCAGACTTTCGCGTAGGCGAAGACACACGAGCTGTTGCGGCTCGAGGGTGATGCTCAAGGATGTTGCCGTTGCGATCGGCGTGTGCGTTCCCTTAACCGCGTCCCAGATTTCGTATTCCACGCCAGCGCCAAGCGATATCAGCAGGTCGTCCGCGTCGTTTCCTTCATTGAAGAGCACAACGCGCCAAAAATCCTCGCGATCATTCGCGATGTGGCGGCCTATTTTGCCGGAGAACGATATTGTTGGACCTTGCGCCGGTAACCTGCTCAGCAGTTGGGTGATCATCTGCGCGTCCGGTTCGGTGTCGAGATGGGCTGTCGAGCTGATCGACAAGCTTCCGTCGCATGCGCCTTCCGGAGCGTCGCCCGAAGTCCACAGCTCGCCACCCGCGGCAACAAACTCGCCGAGTATGCGGGTGGTCCGAACGCTCCCGAGAATTCTGACTGCCGGCAGGGCGAGGGCTGCAAAACGGAGACCGTTGACATGCAGCCGCCCGTCACGGATCTCGGCATCTATCAGGCTCTTTTCGTCGATCACCATGTAGTCGCAGCCGTTTTCGGCAAGAGCCTCGCACCATCTGCCGAAATGCCGGGCGTGTGCATGGCGCGGCCCTTCCGCCCATGCCGTGTGGAGCGGGTAGAAGAGTGCGATGGGCGCAAGCGGTATCGTATCCTCGAGGAAAGCCGAGAGCCGTGCGGTCTCGTCAGCAATGGCGGCATGATGCGGCCACCAGGGTTCGAAATTCAAGCCGGGCGCGAAGTCGAAACGCGGATTGACGAACAGCCTGTCGTCATCATCGTGGCCGTCGGTCTGGTAGAGCGCGTGCATCAGCACCTGGCGGGCGCCAAGCAGATGCAGCCGTATCGATTGCGCGCGCAGCGTTGCCGGCGTCAGCTCCCATTGCCCGGCACCGCGTCGCTCGGTGCGGTTGGCGGTCGCGTAGAGTTCGACGATCGTCCGCGAACGTCCGTGGGCGCGGGCAACGGAATCGCCGAGCTTCGGCGCGAGTTGTGCCGCGAAATTATTGGCATCGACGGCAGTCTCGTCACGCAATGCGTCGAGGCCAAAAAAGTCGACAGCAGGGGTGACCCGCGGGTCGATCGAGGAGAAGCCGCCACTGAGCGCGAAGCTGCCGACATGCGGCAGGATCTCATGTCCGGTCAGGGACAGGCCATGCCTTCGCGCAAACGCCTTCAGCGGCTGGAAAAAGCCATCATAGATTAGCCGGGTATAGGTCTCGTAGAAGAGACAGCGCAGCCGTGCGGTCGACGGACCCAGGTCCGTCACCAACGACAGCAACACAGTGCCGAACGCGGTTCCGCTTGCCGTCTCGACCGCGGCTTCCAGCAGCGGCGCATAGAGCGGGCTGTTGCCAAGGTTGCCGGTCTGCTGTCGCCAGCGATAGAAGCCGGGACCCGGCTGGTCGAAGAACAGGAATTCAAGCGGCTTCGGCATCAGTCTGCCGAGCGCATCCGCATAGGGTTGGAGGCCGACGTCCACGAACCGTTGGCCGGCTTCCGGCAGAAGATAGTTGATGAGCCGAGAGGTTAGGCAGCGCGCCGAGGCGAACACCGTCAGCCTCCATCCCTTCGGAATTTGGCCATCGTAAGAGAAGCGGCAGCCCTCGTCTGTCCCCACAATGCGAACCCGATCGCTCACGTCCAGGATCAGGTCCGGAGACGGCGCATCGACGGGATGCAGCAAGGCGGCGACGCGTTGCCAGTCACCGAAGCGCGGCACGCCGCCGTCATATAGCCAATCGGCAATATCCGCGCCTAATGCGGCCGCGAATGGCGCATTGATCCCGTCGATTTCGCCTGTGGGTGTCTCCACGGCTGCCCAGAAGAGATGCCGTTCGCGCAAGTGGTCCGCGCCTTCGACCGTGCGCCCGCCGGCCTGACCGCTCGTCCAGTTGTAGTCATCGTACAGCCCGGCGGTGAGGCCGAGGTCGCCCATAATCGCGACTGCCTGCGCATAGGCCTGCAGAAAGGCAGGCGAGAGGTAGACCGAGCGCGGGAGCGCAAGGCGCGCCTGGATGAGGATCGTGCCGTAACCCTTGTCGCGAAAGTCCGTCAGTTGCGCCCTCATTTCGTCTGGAGACGGCAGACTGTGCCAGAACCAGTAGGCGGCCGGACGGAAACGGGAGCGCGGAGCTGCAAACCAGTCCGGCGCTGTCTGCTCAGTCCTTTCCATTTTTCCGGCCTCCTCCATCGTGCGTATTCGCTCCCACCTCAATCCATCGGCTGGGCGGCGCGAGCGCGTTCGATGGCGGCACCAAGCTCCTGCCAGGCGGGTCTATCGGGGGCGAAGCGGGCGCGTAGATAGGTGGCAAGGTCGGCCAGTTGGCGATCACTGAGGCTTTCGCCATAAGCCGGCATGGACATGATCTCGGCGGCATCGGCACCTGCCTTCTGGGCAAGCAGCGCCGGAGCTTCCGCCCCGTGCATCATAGTCCGCAGGACATTGTCGGGTCGGTCAGCGTGCAGGTTGCTATTGAAGGTGAGCGATCCGAGCGGTGAAGTTTCGGTGTGACAGGCTGAACAGGCACCCTCGAATAGCCTTGCTCCCACCGGCGCGATGCGTGCCGCCATCGCCTCGGCCGCCTTTGTGGCAGCGAGCGCGGTCGTTTGCTGCGCGGCCGCACCGTCTTCGGTTTGGCCAGAGAAACTTGCCAGATACGTCGCCATGGCCTGGATATCGCTGTCGGGAAGGGGAGCAAGCGCCTTGACGACCGCGCCCATCGGCCCGCCGGCGCTGCCATGGCCCTTGGCGGTGCCGGTGCGCAGATAGTCGTAGAGAGCGGTTTGGCTCCAGCCGACGGGGGCAAGACCGGCACCGTTCAGCGCCGGTGCATTCCAGCCCTCCGCGACACCGCCCGCAAGATGGAACTCGCCCTTCTTCTCGGCGCCGAGCACGTTGCGCGGCGTATGGCAGGCGCCGCAATGGCCGAGGGTTTCGACGAGATAGGCGCCGCGGCTCCAGGCTTCACCTTTCGTTGCGTCCGCCGGCACCGTCTTTCCGCTCATAAAGAGCATGTTCCAGCCGGCCAGCAATGGCCGGATGTTGAAGGGAAAGCGCAAGGCATTGTCCTTGGTCTTTGTGGCAGAAGGTGCCTGCGTCATCAGGAAGGCATAGAGCGCCTGAAGATCCGCATCGGTGGCACCGGCAAAGGACGGATAGGGATGCACGGGATAGAGATGTTTTCCATCACGGCGCACGCCTTGTCGCATCGCCCGTTCGAAGGCTGGATAGGACCAGGCGCCGATGCCGCTTTCGGCGTCGGGCGTGATGTTCGTGGCATGGACCACGCCAAACGGCGTGTCGAAGGCTCGGCCGCCGGCAAAGGGTGTTCCGTCCGGTCCGGTGTGACAGACATTGCAGGCGCCGACCGCCGCCGCCAGCCGTCCGCGTTCGATCGTGGCGGCGCTGTAGGTGCCGGGGTCCGGTCGCGTGATCTCGGGATAGGCCCCGCGCCAGGGCGAGGCGGCGAGAATGCCGCCGGCAAGCACACCTGCGACGATGCCGCCTGCGCCAGCGAGCGTCGATCCGCGCCGCCACCATGGTTTCTTGACCGGTGTCGGCGGAGCGAGTGCAGGATGTGTTTCGCCAAGGGCTGCTAGCACGCGCTCCGGTGTCAGCGGCAGTTCGCGGAATCGAATGCCGGTGGCGTCGAAGACGGCGTTGACGATGGCTGCAGCCGATGGGACCGACGCGGATTCACCGGCGCCACGCGGTTCTTCGTCCTGCCGCAAAAGCATCAGCACGTCGATCTCAGGCACTTCCGGGAAGGTGATGATCGGATAGCCGCCCCACTCCGCGCTCTCGACCGCGGTGCTGGAGAAATCCACCTTCTCCTTCAAGACGCGGCTGGTGGACTGGATGACATTGCCGTGGATCTGGTGACGCACGCCATCCGGATTGATCATCATGCCGGAATCCTGGCCGACCGTCACGCGCGTGACCGCGATTTCGCCGGTCTTGCGGTTGACGGCGACATCGGCGACCCAGGCCGACCAGGCGGCCGGCGTTCCCGGAAACTTGCCGTGGACATAGAGCGCGTAAGCAAAGCCCCGGCCATAGAGCAGGTCGCCTTCGCCGCCCATCGTTCCCGGCTCAGTGCGCGGCGTCCAGCCGGCGCGCGCGCTCACTGCATGGACCAGATCGACCGCTCTTGGATCCTTCAGGTAGCGCAGCCGGTATTCGATTGGATCGACTTTGGCCGCGAAGGCGAGTTCGTCGATATAGCTTTCATGCGCGAAGCTGTTCGGCATGGCTGAGACGCCGCGAAACCACGACGCCCGCGCGATCGGCGGCATGTCCTGCACGGCGATGCGCATATTGCTGAAAGCATAGGGCGGGATCGCCGTGCGGTCGCCCATATCCGATGTTGCCGCGATGTTCGAGGCTTTGCCGGTCAGGATCAGGGCAAGCGTCGGCGACAGGTTCGACGGATAGCGCGTCTCGAAATCATAGGCCGCCGGCCCGCCTTCGAAATCGAGCCCGCCGCGCACATCGATCACCTGCGCGGCGCCCTTCGGTTCCCAGCCATGCTCCTGTTCGCGGGTGAGCTGCACGCGCACCGGCCGGCCGACTGCGCGCGACAAAAGGGCGGCATCGGCGGTCACGTCGTCAGCGCAATTGCGGCCGTAGCAGCCGGCCGCCTCCAGCCGCTCGACGAGAACAGCCTCTTCCGGCATGTCAAGAAGAAGCGCCAGATCACGGCGCATCGGATATGGGTTTTGCGTTCCGGACCAGACGACCAATCGCTCCGGGCGCCAATCGGCAACGGCGCAGGATGGACCGATAGAGCCGTGCATCTGATAGGGCCAGACGTAGCTGCGATCAAAACGCGGCGACGCGCCTTCGAGTGCGCGCTCGACATCGCCCTGATCGGCTAGAATGCGCTTTTTGGCCGGATTGTCGCGCAGCGCCTGCTCGGGATTGTTGAGGTCGGGCAGAAGTGGCGGATCGCGCCATACGACCTCGAGCCGGCGTGCCGCCTCGGCAGCGTTTTCCTCGCGCGTGGCGACGATGCCGACGAAATCGCCGATCGCCACTACGCCGACCAAGCCGGGAATATCCGAGATCGAGGCCTCGTTGACGGAGATCAGGCTATGGCCGACGTGCTGGCCATGGTCGAAGCCGACATAGGGCGGGCGGACGACGCGGCCATGCAGCATGTCCGGCACGCGGACATCATGGACATAGGTCCATTGTCCCGTCGCCTTTGCGGCGATGTCGTTGCGTGACTGCGGCTTTCCGACGATCCTGTAGCTTTCTACCCGCTTCAATGGCGCGGTAACGTCGATGGCGATCCGCTCATGGCGCCCGGCGATCAGCTCGCCGAAGGTGATCGACCAATTGGCCGGTGCTTCGGGGTGAATGATGCCTTCTTCGACCGTGAGTGTCTGCGGTGCTTCGCCATATCGAAGGGCAGCTTGTTCGAGAAGCCATTGCCGCGCGGTTGCCGCCGCCTGGCGCAGCGGTATTGCCGTGACCTGGATCGTTTCGCTGGCGATCGTCGCACCCTGATCGGGTGCCGCCGTCGTGCTGCCGAGCACCATCCGGACCCGCTCGAAAGGCAGATCGAGCTCTTCCGCGACGATCTGCGCCAGAGCCGTCCGGACGCCTGTGCCAAGATCGACATGGCCGTTGAAGGCGCTTGCGGTCCCATCGGGATGAAGGGCAAGGAAAATGTCGAACTGAAGCGCGCCTCCAGGCTTGACCACCAGCAGGATTTCATCCGCTTCGAGATAGCGGGTGCGGGGCGTCTCTTGGAGTGCGGTCATGGCGCATCCTCCGCGATCACCCACAAGGGGAGGGCAGCCATCAGTTCGCTGGCCCGCCGGGCCGCTGCGAGAATCTCGATATGCGTGCCGCAGCGACAGAGGTGGCGGCTGAGGGCCGCGCGAATGGCACTTTCGTCCGGCTGCGCGTCGCGCAGGAGCAGGGCCGTGGTCGCGATAATCATGCCGTTCAGGCAATAGCCGCATTGCGCGGCCTGTTGCTCGATGAAGGCCTGTTGCACCGGATGCGGCTTGTCCTTTGTGCCAAGACCTTCGAGGGTGACGATGGCGCGTCCCTCGGCGGCGGCAACCGATATCGTGCAGGCCCGCACGGCGCGCTTGCCGATCAGCACCGCACAGGCGCCGCATTCGCCGAGGCCGCATCCGAATTTCGGCCCGTTGAGACCGAGATCGTTGCGCAGGATATAGAGGAGAGGCGTTTCGGGAGGCAGGTCGAGCGTGTGGCAGTGCCCATTGACAGTAAGAGCGATCGGACGAGTCTTCACCGCAGCTCCCTTCCTGACGCGAAAGCAATGGAAGGGCTCGTCGTTCCCTGCCGTCCCGGAACAATCCCGCCAACCGCAGAGGATGGCAGGACGCCACGCGAAATCGGGCGGTCGCAGCCGCGCGTTGTCAGGATTCTCATAGGCTCTGTTCCCAAGGGTCTTGGCCGCCCTTCGTTTGTATACGAATGATTGCCGCGGGGTGGCCGTCTGTCAATGGGCAAAGCTTGAAAACTGTATGACGGTGATGTCGTGTTATTTTTGGCGCGGTGGAGCAGCCGATCGGGGTTGAACGCCAATTGGGTGCTCCAGCGACCGAACAGCCGGGGCGAGATCACGCTGCGCTTGGCGGACCCGATGGAATATCCGCCGATCGATCCAAATATTTCATCGCCGATCCCGGCGGGACAGATCTTGCGACCATGATCGTCGGCGTGCGGGTCAACCGTGATATCCTCGCCCAATCGCCCTGGTGATTGATGGAGACCGGCGGCACGCCTGTTTGCAGGGTGCCCAGCATGCTGAGCGGCACGAGCTTGTCGGCGGTCGACGACTTCGCATACAAATGCGAGAGCGCGCCAGCGGAGAGGGCAAAGCGCGGGTCGAGTTCCAGAACGACGTGCTGTTGGCTGACTTGCGTAAAAAGCGTCGCAACCTGCGCAAGACGGCCAAGGAACTGTGCTTGTTATCGAAGACACAGGTCCCGGCATCCGGCCGGAGGAATCCGAAGCGGTTCTAAGGCGATTTTATAGAGCAGAACGCAGCAGGCACTCTCCGGGTAACGGGCCGGGCCTTAGCCTGGTTGCGGCAATCGCGCGGCTTCACAACATGGATCTGGCCATCGACCAGTGACCTGCGGGATCGCGCATTCGTCTCATCACGCGTTGACCGAATACGAACCCAAAATCATCGCAAGCGCATATTGCAAGACGCAAACAGCGGCTTTCTTCCTTCCGTCGCCGTTCCCGTGCGGACACCACTGGCTACGATAGCGCTTGAGCTCCAAGCTATACTTACGAAAATGTAAGAATATTACCGCCTTGAGGACATAATGATCTGCGAAGCTTGCGAACTTTCGATGTCCTGCATCTTTCGACGGCAAGAGCCGATGCAAGCAACAAAGATCAAGAAAGAGTACCGGCATCGGTTCGCCTCAGCATCGGGCGGCGTCATATTGGATTTTCCGCAGAAACGAGAATGAGACCATGATCAAACTACTAAAGACATCTATTTGGATCGCCAGTATCTCGATGGTGCTTCTCGGCTCGCATCTGAGTGCGATCCAGCTTACGGATAATTTCGACGAGGTGGTGCCGGGTCAGCTCTATCGTTCCGCGCAGCCTTCCCAGGCCGATATTGACAATTATGTGAAGCACTATGGTATCCGGACCATGATCAACCTTAGAGGCAGGAGCGACGCCCTTTGGTATAAGGACGAGATCGGTGCCTCACAGCATGCCGGTATCTCCCATATTGATTTTGCGTTGCCACCATTTAAGGAAGTAACACCAGCGCAGGCCAGCCGGCTAGTCGCCATTATGCGCGATTCACCAAAGCCGATCCTTGTTCATTGTGAAACCGGTGCCGACCCTACCGGCCTCGTGTCGGCCATTTATCTTCAGCAAATCGCGGGTGTTGACGAGAAAAAGGCGGAAGGGCAGCTATCGATCCTCTATGGTCACTTAGGGATCCCCTATCTTTCGTCCACCTATGCGATGGACGAAAGCTGGGAACAGCTTGAAAAGCGCTTTGGGCTGAAAAGCTAGGAGCAGGTTGCTTGGTGCTGGATATTTCCAACGGACTTTTTTGGCGCTTCTCGTTCCGGTTGGGCTATGGGTTTGTTCAAGAAGCTCCGGAACCGGCCGTGCTTATCCCATTTGCCGACCTTCAGCGCTCGTGGCGGGCGGCGTAATCGGAACCCTGTGAACCCTATTTTATTGTGCGTTCGGCTCGTGTCACCATCCCGTTGAGAAGCAGGTCAACGTGTCCGTCGATGAAGGCTTTTACGTCGCGAGGTTTTCGATCGGCGAACAACATGTACCAAAAGCTCAGCATTATCGCAGGACTGAGGGTAAGTTCGGGGATTTGCAAAGCAGCAGAAGCCCGCAGTTCGCCGGCGGCTACTCCCTCTTCGAAGAGCTCTCTTGCTGCATCGAACATTGGCGCGATGGTTTCCTCATAGTGGCGATCAACCACCTGCGGAAACCGCGACCCTTCTGATATGATGAAGCGCAGCATTTCTCTCGATCTGCGGTCGAGGACGATCCGTTCGTAAAAGAAATAGAAGAATGCCTTGATGCGGTCCGGGTAGGGGCCGGTGAGCGTCTTCAGCTGAGCTCTTATATCGGCAAACGGAACCGCCATGTGCTTGAACATTGCCTCGAAAAGAACCTCTTTCGTCTCAAAATAGAAATACACTGTTCCTTTGGTCACTCCGACCCGAGCAGCGATATCTTCGACGCGGGTTGCCACATAGCCATGAGCAACGAATTCCTCAAAAGCGGCGTCCAAGATCTCCAACGGCCTGGCAGCCTTTCGCTGCGCACGCACCCCGAGCTTTTTTTTCTCCGCCATTATCCCTCCGACAGGCATTCCAATGCTGACGAGAAACCATCTCATTGACTAATCGGTTAGTCAAGTTTATCTGTCCGAAAACGCAAAGTGGTTCGGTGTTCGATCGGGGCCTTCATGGGAATTTCCAGAAATCTAATGTGGCTGGCGATGTCGGCAGCCATTCTTTCGTCATGTAGCGAAAAAAGCGGTGATCACTCCGCTGTCAGCCGGGAAGTGCGCACCGTGAGCGCCGAGCTCTCCAGCTATGCCCCCAATACGGCGGTGACCGGCGAAGTCAGGGCGCGGATTCAATCGGAATTGTCTTTCCGCGTCAGCGGCCGGATCATTGAGCGATCGGTGGACGTCGGTTCCAAGGTCAAGGCCGGTCAGGTTCTGGCGAAGATCGATCCCCAGGAGCAGCAAGCGGATGTCGATGTCGCAACGGCGAGCCTCCATTCGGCCGAAGCTCAGCTGATGCAGGCCAAACTTGCCTCGGATCGCCAGAAAAGTCTTTTCGCAAATCAAGTGACGACCCGCGCCAGCTATGACGCGGCGCAGGAAGCGCTTCTGACCGCGCAAGGCACGCTCGACGCGGCGCAGGCTCAGCTCGGGACCGCCAGGGATGCGCTTTCGTTCACGGAGTTGCGGGCAGATGCCGATGGTGTGATTACGGCGCGCAATGCCGAGGTGGGGCAGGTGGCACAAGCCGCCCAGTCGGTGTTTACGCTTGCCCATGACGGACCGCGCGATGCGGTCTTTAACGTATTCGAATCGCTGTTCCTTCAAAAGTCCAAAGCGGATGTTCAGGTAAGCCTTCTGTCGAGCCCCGAAAAACGGATATCGGTGCCCGTTCGCGAGGTGTCTCCCACAATCGATTCCGCCACGGGCACGATCCGCGTGAAAGTGGGCCTCGATAAAAGCGGCGACGGCATGCCGCTCGGTGCGGTGGTCGTCGGCACGTTCACGGCGCAGCCACGCCAGGCGATCCTGCTGCCATGGAGTGCAATGACCTCGAGCGGCGGCACACCTGCCGTCTGGGTTGTCGATCCATCCAAGCAGACGGTCTCGATGAAGAAGATCGATGTCGCCGAGTATCAAACGGGCAAGTTCGCCGTCAGCAGCGGCCTTGAGCCAAAGGAGCTGGTCGTCGTTGAAGGAGGCAAGTTCCTCCGGCCCGGGCAGCAGGTATCGGCCACACCGGAGACGAAATAATGAATAGACGCTCGATCATTGCGATCTCCGCAATAGCCGTCGCCCTTGCCTCCTGCGGGCAGAAAACCGATGCTCCACCGGAGAAAATCCGTCCACTGTTGTCGGTCGTGGTACAGCCGCAAGCGGCCGCCACTCTGAAGCTGGCAGGCGTCGTACAGCCCCGCATTCAAACCGATCTCGGCTTCCGGGTACTCGGCCGCCTCATTGCCAGAGAGGTCGGGGTTGGAGACGTCGTCACCAAGGGACAAGTCGTCGCCGCCATCGACCCATTGTCGCTGCAGCTCGCGGTTCGCAGCGCGCAGGCCGATCTTTCGAACAGCCAGGCGCAATTGGCCAACGCCTCCACGACCGCGCAACGGCAGCAGGCGCTTGCGGACGCGAAATCCGGCAGCGAGGCAGCTCTCGAGAGCGCACAGCAGGCCGAGAAAACCGCCAGCGCCGCCGTTGCCAAGGCGCAGGCTAATCTTGCAAAGGCAGAAGAACAGCTTGGATATGCGCAGTTGAAAGCCGAGTTCGATGGTGTCGTCACGGCGACATCGGCGGAAGTCGGACAGGTGGTGTCCGCGGGCGATACCGTTCTGACGGTCGCCCAGCCGGACCTCCGCGACGTGGTCGTTGATATTCCGGAAGCCGACATGCAGGGTCTGAAGATGGGCTCGCCGTTCGAGATCGCCCTTCAGCTCGACACCACCATTCGCGCCAGCGGCACGGTTCGCGAGATCGCTCCGGAAGCCGAGGCGGCAACCCGCACGCAGCGTATCAAGATCGGTCTGAACAATCCGCCGTCGGCCTTCCGGCTCGGCTCGGTCGTCACCGTCACGGCAACGACCGATGCCTCGCCGACGATCTCCGTCCCGCCACCGGCAATTCTGCAGAAAGATGGCAAGGCGAGCGTCTGGGTCGTCGATCCGGAGAAAAAAACGGTTTCGCTGCACTCGGTGGAAATCGCAAAACCGGATGGCGACGAAAGCCCGGTCACCGTTCTGTCGGGGCTGAAGCCCGGCGACCGTATCGCGATAGCCGGTGTCAATCACCTCTCCGAAGGCCAGCAAGTCAGAATTAATCAGGAGACGACCCCTTGAAGACGTTTAACCTCTCCGATTGGGCGCTCGAGCATCGCTCCCTCGTCTGGTATTTCATGATCGTCTTCATCATCGCCGGGGTTTTCTCCTACGTCAGCCTGGGACGCGAGGAAGATCCGAATTTCACGATCAAGACGATGGTCATCCAGGCCCAATGGCCGGGCGCATCCGCCGAGGATGTGACGAAGCAGGTCACCGATCGCATCGAAAAGAAGCTCCAGGAACTGCCGTCGCTCGATGTGACGCGCAGTATCACGACCGCCGGACAGACGATTGTCTTTGTCGACCTCCTGGCAACAACGAAAGCGAAGGATGTCGCCGGAACCTGGGTGCGCATCCGCAACATGATCGCCGATATCAAGGGCGACTTCCCGTCCGGCGTCGTCGGCCCGTTCTTCAACGACCGGTTCGGTGATGTCTTCGGTAACATCTTTGCCTTCACCAGCGACGGCCTCTCGCAGCGACAGCTGCGCGACCGGGTCGAGGACGCCCGTTCGAAGATCCTGACTGTGCCCAATGTCGGTAAAGTCGACGTCATCGGCGCTCAGGACGAGGCAATCTACCTGGAATTCTCGACCCGCAAGATCGCAGCTCTCGGCATCGATCGGCAAGCTGTGATTTCGACGTTGCAAGCGCAGAACGCAGTGACGGCGTCGGGCTTTGTGGAAGCGGGCCCCGAGCGCATCGCTTTGCGCGTCGGAGGGCAGTTCACGTCCGAGGAGAGCCTGCGCGCCATCAACCTTCGCGTCAACGATCGCTTCTTCCCGCTGACGGATATCGCGACGATCAAACGCGGCTATGTCGATCCGCCGTCTTCGCTCTTCCGTTTCAACGGCCAGCCGGCAATCGGTCTGGCGATCGGCATGAAGGACGGATCGAACCTGCTGGAATTCGGCAAGGCCCTCGAAAAGGAGATGGGCGTCATCGTCGGCGATTTGCCTATCGGCGTCGACGTCCATCAAGTGTCCGATCAGCCGGCCGTGGTCGATGAGGCGGTGTCGGGCTTCACACGCGCACTGTTCGAAGCGATCGTCATCGTTCTTGCCATCAGCTTTATCAGCCTCGGGCTTCGCGCCGGTCTCGTGGTGGCGATCTCGATCCCCTTGGTGCTGGCGATTACCTTCCTGGTCATGGCCTATTCGGGAATATCGCTGCAGCGTATCTCCTTGGGCGCGCTTATCATCGCGCTTGGCCTTCTCGTCGACGATGCCATGATCGCGGTGGAAATGATGGTGGCGCGGCTGGAATTGGGAGACGACCTGCGCAAGGCAGCCACTTACGTCTACACCTCCACCGCCTTTCCGATGCTGACCGGCACGCTGGTCACGGTCGCCGGCTTCATTCCGATCGGCCTCAACGACAGCGCCGCCGGTGAATTCACCTTTACGCTATTCGTCGTCATTGCTGTCTCGCTCCTCGTCTCCTGGATCGTGGCGGTCCTGTTCACGCCGCTGCTCGGTGTCAGCATCCTGCCGAAAACGATGAAGCAGCATCACGAGAAGAAGGGCAGGTTCGCGTCGATCTTTGCGGCCGCGCTCGATCTTGCCATGCGCTTCCGCTACGTCACGATCATCATCACGGTTGCCGCTTTTGGGCTTTCCGTCGCCGGAATGGGCTTCGTCCAGCAGCAGTTCTTTCCGTCTTCCGACCGGCCCGAGCTCGTAGTCGACTGGAATCTGCCGCAAAACAGCTCGATCGGCGAGACGAATCGCCAGATGGCGCAGTTCGAAAAGGACATGCTGGTCGGAAATCAGTCGATCGACCATTGGTCCAGTTATGTCGGCCAGGGCGCCCCGCGCTTCCTGTTGTCGTTCGATGTTCAGCCCGCCGACGTCAGCTTCGGCCAGACGGTCATCGTCACCAAGGGGCTGGACGTGCGTGACAAGGTTCGGGCCGATCTTCAGGCCTATCTCAACAAGACCTTCCCCGGAACGGACGCGTTCGTAAAGCTTCTCGATATCGGCCCGCCGGTCGGCAAGCCCGTGCAGTACAGAGTGAGTGGTCCGGACATTCAGACCGTCCGCGATCTTGCGCAGAAGCTTGCGGGCATCGTCGGCACGAACCCCTCTCTCGCGGCCCTGACCTTCGATTGGAATGAGCCCGCACGTGTCGTCAAGGTCGATGTTCTTCAGGACAAGGCACGGCAGCTTGGGGTGACGTCAGAGGACATCTCAACGGCGCTCAACGGTATTGTCGAGGGCTCCAGCACCACGCAAGTCCGTGACGACATCTATCTCGTCGATGTGATCGGCCGCGCCCAGGGATCGGAACGCGGATCTATCGACACGTTGCAGAACCTGCAATTGCCTGGCTCCAATGGCAAATCGGTGCCGCTGTCAGCGGTCGCGACATTCCGCTACGAGCTCGAGCAGCCGGTTGTCTGGCGGCGTAACAGGGTGCCCACGATCACGATCAAGGCCGGCGTCGTCGGCGCGATCCAGCCGGCAACGATCGTCACGCAGCTGGAGCCGAAGGTGGCCGAGTTCGAAAAGACCCTCCCTGTCGGATACTCGGTCGCCGTGGGCGGCGCCGTCGAGGAAAGCGGCAAGGCGCAAGGCCCGATCGCAGCGGTGGCGCCGATGATGTTGTTCGCAATGGCGACCATCCTGATGATCCAGCTTCAGAGCTTCCACCGCCTGTTTCTGGTCTTCGCCGTTGCCCCGCTGGCACTGATCGGCGTCGTCATCGCGCTACTGTCGAGCAATGCGCCCATGGGGTTCGTGGCGATCCTCGGCATTCTCGCACTGATCGGCATTCTGATCCGCAACTCAGTCATCCTGATCGTGCAGATCGAGCATCTAAGAGAGAGCGGCGTGCCCCCCTGGCAAGCCGTCGTCGAGGCGACAGAGCATCGAATGCGGCCGATCCTTTTGACCGCAGCGGCCGCCACGCTCGCGCTGATCCCGATATCGAGGGAAGTGTTCTGGGGACCGATGGCCTACGCCATGATGGGCGGCATCGTGGTCGGCACCGTCCTGACGCTGCTCTTCCTGCCGGCGCTCTATGTCGCGTGGTTCAGGATCAAGCGCACGTCACACCCCATGGGAGTGAAGGCGTGCCACACACTTGACGAGGCATAGCGCATCGCCGGTCCGGACGGCGGTGCGCTGGAAATTCCATGTCGCTCGGCCCAACTCGGGCTCGTCGGCACGGGATATGATCCAAGCAGAGGGCTGAAGCTAAGCGAGAACGGTGTCGGCAAAGCTGTTGAGCAGCCGACGTCGGTACAATCCACGAAATAGTGATTTTATCGGATTTCAGCACAATGCAGTTTCTCGCCTCCTTCCGCCGTTTCCCACGGTTGCTTTTCCCGCTTGGCATCCTTCTCATCCTCGGTGCATGTGCCGGACGTCCTGGGCCTGAGGTTCTCAAGGTCGTCTCGGCAAAGAGCGCCGGTACACAAGAAGTTACCCTCTACGCAGCGACGACGAGGACAAAGGACGAGGGAAACGACAACGGGTTTTCCGTGGGACGCGCTGATGATCTGAATTACACCAAATATACGATATCGATCCCGCCGGCTCACAAGGCTTCGACGATCGAATGGCCAAAGGGTGCGCCGAATGCAAAAACCGATTTCGTTGTCACCTCTCAAAGCACACTGACGGCACCGGTCTTTGACAAGGATGTGGCCACCCAACAGATGCGGCACCGGCCCGTCGCCATATTTGTCCATGGCTATAACTATACATTTCAGGAATCGCTTTTCCGGTTGGCGCAAATGGCGGCCGACGCAAAGATGGCCGTGGTTCCGATTCTATTCGCATGGCCGTCGCAAGGGGCATTGACGGGCTACGTCGCCGATCGCGAATCCGTACTCTATTCCCGAGATTATCTCGCCTCGCTTCTGGTCTCGATCTCGGCTGATCGAAACAGCGGGGATATCATCCTGTTTGGGCACAGCATGGGTGGATTTTTGATCATGGAAACCGTGCGGCAGCTCAAGCTCGAAGGCCGGGACGATGTCCTGTCGAAGCTGCGCATCGTGCTGGCCGCACCTGACATCGATGCCGACGTTTTTCGCCGGCAGATGGACGTGATCGGCAAACTGAAGATACCGCTAAACCTGCTTGTTTCGAAAGACGACCGTGCGCTTGCCGCGTCCAGCTTTCTTGATGCCAATCATCCGAGGGTAGGACGTCTGGATATCGATGATCCGCAAGTCAGGGAAGCGGCAGTTAGGTTCGGGGTTAAGGTCATCGACATCACATCCGTCAAAGGATCCGATGGGCTTGGCCATGATCGTTTTGTGAGCCTTGCCAAACTTTATCCGCAACTGGCATCGCTCGATGAGCCGCCCAACCGCAGATCCGCTGGACAGGTCGGCGCCTTCATTTTCGACGCGGCGGGAGCCACGGTCGCCAGCCCCTTCAAATTGGTGAGCAAGGTGTTCGACCCTCAATAGGTGAGTTCCTTGATGCTTATGTTGCATCCGTCGAGCGGCGTGGAGCGAACACCTAAGTCAATGGATCCATTCGTTGGAATGCTTGGCCGACGGACACGCCGTGTTTGTCAATGAATGAACACGCAGTGCGGCGCTTGACAGATCCGCGATTGTCAAACAGGATTAGTAAAGCGATTTACTAAAGCGGTTTACAAGACAATGGCGCATGAACGAGCTCCCGGTTTGAAAGATGTGGCGAAAGCCGCCGGGGTATCGGTGACAACCGTCTCGCGCATGCTGAATGGGTCACTCGATCTGCCGGCCGCAACCAAGCAACGCATCGACGAAGCGATCTCCGCGCTAAAATATCAGCCCAACCCTCATGCGCGTCGTTTGAGCCGTGGCCGTTCCGATACGATCGGGCTCGTCGTCCCCGACATCGCGAATCCCTTTTTTGCCACCATGGTTGCCGCCGTCGAGGAGGCAGCCAATGATCTGGGCCTTGCGGTCTCGCTATATGCGACCCTCAATCGCACCGGGCGTGAAGTCGCCTATCTTCGGCTGCTTGAGCATAATCATGTCGACGGCCTTGTTTTCGTGACCAACCATCCGGACGACGGCGAACTGGCGGCACTCATCAATCGAACCGGGAAGGTCATCGTTGTCGACGAAGACGTACCGCTCGCGATGGTGCCCAAACTTTTTTCCGACAACTTGCAGGGTGGTTATCTCGCGGGCCGTCACCTGGCCGAATTCGGTCATCGTAACGTGCTTTTTGTCGGAGGCCCCGACGCGATGATCAGCACGCAGCGCCGCTTCAATGGATTGCGCAGCGGTCTGCAGGAACGGTTTGGCGAGGCATTTTCGATCCGGCGCTATAGCGGCGAATATACGGTCGCGTGCGGCCGGGAGATGGCACGGCGTTTCCTTGAGGAAGGATCCCCTGCGACGGCCATTTTTGCCAGCTCGGACGAAATCGCGATCGGCATGATCGAAGTGCTGCGCGAACACGGCATCTCCATTCCCGATGATCTGTCGATCATCGGTTTCGACGATGTCAGCCCCTTGCATCTCTTTGCACCGCCTTTGACGGCGATCCGCCAGCCGGTGCGTGCCATCGGCCGGCGTGCCCTATCCCTTCTTCTAGAAACAAACTGGCAAGAGAGCGAGGTGCTTGCCACCGAGGAACTCGTGCCGGTCGAAATCGTCGTGCGGAACTCCGTTGCACCGCCGTCGACCCGTAATAAGCAACGGTAACAATAAGCAAAGATAACGAAACCAGAGGATGAGAACATGATGAAACAGATCAGACGTCGGGCGTTCAATACCGCGCTCGCTTTCACAGCCCTTGCCGGTGTCGCCATGAGCGCATCGCTTGCTCATGCCGCGGGCAAGACCTATGCGCTTGTGCAGATCAACCAGCAGGCCCTCTTTTTCAACCAGATCAATGAAGGTGCGCAGAAGGCGGCCGATGCGTCGGGCGACAAGCTGGTCATCTTCAACGCCAACAATGACGCCGCGGCGCAAAACAGCGCCATCGAGACTTATATCCAGCAGAAAGTGGACGGCCTGATCGTTGTCGCCATCGACGTGAACGGTATCATGCCGGCCGTCAAACTGGCCTCCGACGCAGGTATTCCGACCGTCGCGATTGACGCTATCCTGCCGGAAGGCCCACAGAAATCGCAGATCGGCGTCGACAACGGCAAGGCAGGTGCCGACATCGGCGCCCATTTCCTCGACTACGTGAAGAAAAACATGGGCGGCAAGGCAAAGGTCGGAATTGTCGGCGCCTTGAACTCCTATATCCAGAACGTTCGTCAGAAAGGCTTTGAAGACGCCATCAAGGGTGATGGGATCGAGACGGTCGGCGTTGTCGATGGCCAGAATATCCAGGATAACGCGCTGGCTGCCGCCGAAAATCTCATCACCGGCAATCCCGACATGACGGCAATCTACGCGACCGGCGAACCGGCTCTTCTTGGAGCGATCGCCGCCGTCCAAAGCCAAGGCAAGCAAGGTAGCATCAAGGTGTTTGGCTGGGATCTCACCGCACAGGCTATCGCCGGCCTTGATGCGGGCTATGTTGTTGCCGTGGTTCAACAGGATCCGGCAGGCGAAGGCAAGGCGGCCGTCGAAGCGCTTGCCAAGCTGACGTCCGGCGGCAGCGTCCAAAAAAGCATCTCCGTGCCGATCACAATCGTGACGAAGGAGAATGTCGAGCCGTACCGGGCTGTTTTCAAATGATCACAGAGAATCGGCCTGTTCATGCCGGAGCCGGGGAGGCGAAAGCCTCCTCGCAGCCTCCCGGCCGATCGATGCCGACGCCGGCCGTCTCCTTGCGGGGCATCCGAAAGACTTTCGGCTCGCATCAGGCGCTCCGCGGCGTTGATCTTGATCTTTTTCCCGGCGAGTGCCTCGGCCTTGTGGGCGATAACGCCGCAGGCAAGTCAACGCTTACTAAGATTATCTCCGGCACTTATCTGCCGGATGAGGGGACGATTTCATTGAACGGCGAAGAGGTCCGCCTTTCCGGTCCGGCGGACGCTCGCGACCGCCATATCGAGATGGTTTTCCAGGACTTAAGCCTCTGCGATCATATCGATGTCGTCGGCAATCTCTTCCTCGGGCGCGAGCTGACCAGGGGGCCGTTTCTTGACCGCAAGAGAATGTTGGTCGAGGCTCGCGGGATGTTGGATGCCTTGGAAATCCGCATTCCGCGCCTTTCGGCCAAGGTCGAGAAACTGTCCGGCGGCCAGCGCCAGGCGATCGCGATTGCGCGCGCTGCCTCTTTCAATCCGCAGGTTCTGATCATGGATGAGCCAACATCGGCTCTGGCAGTGGCTGAGGTCGAGGCGGTCCTTTCCCTGATCAATCGGGTCAAGGCCAAAGGCGTTTCCGTCGTCCTCATCACCCATCGCCTGCAGGATCTCTTCAGGGTCTGTGACAGGATCGCGGTCATGTACGAGGGTACCAAGGTCGCCGAGCGCGATATCGGTAAGACCAATCTCGAGGATCTCGTTAAGCTCATCGTCGGGGGAGAAGGACATTGACCCTCTATACCGAACGCGCCAAGGGTTCGCCGCTGGCCGATTTCTTCGGCGAGCATGCCCAGGTTCTATCCATCGCCTTTTTCTTCCTGGCCTGCCTCGTCTTCTTTTCGCTGACGACCACCACCTTCATGACCGCCGGCAATATTCTCAACATCGTGCGTCAGGCCGCCCCCATTCTCATCGTGGCGATCGCGATGACCATGGTCATCGTCACCGGGGGCATCGACCTGTCGGTCGGCTCCATGCTGGCGCTTATAAATGCGGTTGCCGCGATCACGCTCGCCACAGGCCTGCCCTGGCCCCTCGTGTCGCTCGGCATGCTTCTGTTCGGCGGTATTATTGGCCTGCTGCAGGGCTGGTTCATTGCCTATCAGGACATTCCGGCCTTCATCGTCACCCTGGCCGGGCTCTCCATCCTGCGCGGCGTGGCACTCTATCTGACGCAGGGCTATTCGATCCCCATCAATGACGTCCCGGGCTTCTTCTACATGGGGCGCGGCGAACTGGCGGGCTTTCCCGTGCCGGCGCTGATCGCAATCGTCATTGCGGTCTTCGGCTATGTCGTCATTGCGGCCACGAAATACGGCCGGCAGATCGTGGCGGTCGGTTCCAACATGGAGGCGGCTCGCCGTGTCGGCATGCCCGCCAAATGGATCGTTGCCTCGGTCTATCTAGTATCGGGCCTTGCGTCCGCGCTGGCCGGATTGTTGATCGCGGCGCGTCTCGGTTCCGGCTCGTCGAATGCCGCCGTCGGTTTCGAACTGCAGGTGATTGCGGCGGTTGTCCTCGGGGGCACGTCATTGATGGGCGGGCGTGGGACGATGATCGGCACGGTGCTCGGGACCATGACCATCGCCGTCATCGGCAACGGCCTGATCCTGATGCATATTTCGCCCTTCTTCACCCAGATCGTCACCGGCGCGATCATCCTCGTCGCCATCTGGCTCAACACTCGCATCTTCACCACCAATTTCCGGTTCGCCCGCAAGAGGAAAGCCTGACATGAAGATCGACGAGCTTTCACCAGGTCATGTGCGCTCCGGCATGGTAATGACCGTGGACGGACCAAATCCGGTATCCGACCTCGGCGTCACGCTGATGCACGAGCATATCCTCAACGATTGCCGCTGCTGGTGGCATGCGCCGAAGACGCCCGAACGGCAATACCTTGCCGAAGGCTTCGTCTGCATGGAAATCTTGAGTGAGCTTCGGCAGGATCCCTTCGTCAACAAGCATAATATTACGCTCGATGATGAAAAGCTTGCTGTCACCGAGCTTCAGGATTTCGCGGGGCTTGGCGGCCAGACCGTCGTCGAACCTACCTGCCAGGGCATCGGACGGGATCCGCTGGCGATGCGGCGCATATCGAAGGCGACGGGATTGAACATTGTCATGGGGGCCGGCTTCTATCTCGGCTCCTCGCATCCGGCAAGGGTCGCCGACATGTCGATCGGTGATATCGCCGACGAAATCGTCCTTGAAGCCACGGTCGGGGCGGACAATACCGATGTCAGGATCGGCCTCATCGGCGAGATCGGCGTCTCTTCCGACTTTACCGCGCAGGAGGAAAAGTCGCTGCGTGGCGCAGCGCAGGCACAGACACGCACCGGCCTGCCCCTCATGGTGCATTTGCCCGGCTGGTTTCGTTTGGGCCACAAGGTCCTCGACATCGTTTCGTCCGAGGGCGCTGATCTCAGGCATACCGTCCTTTGCCACATGAACCCGTCGCATGACGATCTTACCTATCAGTCGGAATTGGCTGCCCGCGGCGCCTTCCTCGAATACGACATGATCGGCATGGATTTCTTCTATGCCGACCAGCAGGTGCAGTGCCCGAGCGATGAGGAGGTGGCCCGCGCGATCGTCAAATTGGTCGAGATGGGCCATGCCGGCCGGATACTGCTGTCGCACGACGTCTTCCTGAAGATGATGCTCAAGCATTATGGCGGCAATGGCTACGCCTATATCCTGCGCCACTTCCTGCCCCGACTGAAACGCCACGGCTTGGATGACAAGATGCTCGACATTTTCATGCGCGCCAATCCACGCTCGGTCTTCGAAGCGACGATCTAACCATCAAGAAAAAACAGAAATGGAAACATCATGACGAAGAAGGTTCTTCTGGTCGGCGAAAGCTGGGTCAGTTCGGCGACGCACTACAAAGGGTTCGACCAATTCGGAAGCGTCACTTTTCATCTCGGCGCCGAGCCGCTCGTCAAGGCTCTCGCAGGCAGCGAGTATGAGTTGACCTATATGCCCGCCCACGAAGCGGTGGAAAAGCTGCCCTTCGAGATGGCGGGACTTGATGTCTATGATGCCATCATCCTTTCCGATATCGGTGCGAATTCTCTTCTTCTGCCACCGGATGTCTGGCTGCATTCCAAGACCGTGCCGAACCGCCTGAAGCTGCTCAAGGCCTGGGTCGAGAAGGGCGGCGGCCTGCTGATGGTCGGCGGCTACTTTTCGTTCCAGGGGATCGACGGCAAGGCCCGCTGGCGTCGCACCGCCGTCGAGGATGTGCTGCCGGTCACATGCCTGCCTTATGACGACCGCGTCGAAATCCCGGAAGGGACCACGGCCGTCATCGAAAAACCGGATCATGCGACCGTCACCGGCATGCCGAAGGAATGGCCTCTGCTCCTGGGTGTCAATGAGGTCGAGGTGCGTGAACGGGCCGACATCGAAGTCATTGCCCGCCTGCCGGACGACCAAGGCGGTCATCCGCTGCTTGTCACAGGCAAATTCGGCAAGGGTCGCACGGCTGCGTGGACCTCGGATATCGGGCCGCACTGGTTATCGCCGGCCTTCTGCGAATGGGAGGGTTACGGACGCCTTTGGAAGAACATTCTCGGTTGGCTGACCGAGAGGTCGTAGGCTCAGCCGCCGGCAAGAATGTCGGCAAGCTCCTGGCGGCTGGGGAATGCGGATCGTGTTCCCCGCCGGCTGACGGTAATGGCCGCAGCCGCCGTCGCATGGCCGATTGCCCTGATGTCGAGCGCGGCGTCTCTGAGCGCCGCCGAGGCGAGGGCGATGGCCATGAATGTATCGCCGGCACCGGTCGTGTCCACGACGTCAGTGGTAAGCGCGGGGACGGTTGCGACGATTTGGTTTGCATGTGCAAGGATCGCACCTTCGCCGCCGAGCGTCAGAACGGTCTGGGCAACACCGGCTTCGGCAAGGTGGCGAATGGCGGTTTCGCCCGAGGATCCGGTCAAGCTTTCCGCCTCGCCTTTGTTGAGGAAGGCGATGTCGATCAGCGGCCAGAGGTCGGTGAAGTAGGGTCGAAGCGGCGAGGGGTTGAAGGCCGTGGTGAGCCCGCGGCGCCTTGCTTCGGTAAGGATGCCTCGGGTGACATCCTGGCTGAGGTTGCCTTGCAACACGACGAGGTCGCCGGATATGGCATCGTCCAGCGGCGCAAGAGCCTCGGAAAGGGACAGCGCTTCGGCGGAAGCCGTGGTGGTTACGATGGCGTTTTCGCCGTCGGGAGTGGTGAAGATGATGGAAAAGTCGCTGGAGCGGGCGGGACTGCCCGACAGCCGGGTATGCAGGGTTTCTCCGGCAAGCTGGTCGCGGATCGTCTGGGCGCGAAAATCCTCGCCAACAGCTGCGACGAGCGTCGTGGAGAGGCCGGTCCGGCTCATCACGACTGCCTGGTTGGCGCCCTTGCCGCCTAGGTCGCGGGTTTCCTCCCGACCAAGGATAGAGGCGCCCGCTTCGGGCATCGATAATACGGATATGGTTTCGTCGATGGCGACGTTACCGATGACATAGGCACGCATGGCACACCTTCGGAAGGGAAAGAGAAATGCAACTGATATCGGACAGAGCTTCAAGCGCCATAAGGGAAATATTCGGGACTGACAAGGCGCTGATCGGCATGATTCATTGCCCGGCCTTTCCGGGCGCGCCGCGTTATCGCAGTGCCGCGATGGACACGATCTATGACGCCTGCATGCGCGATGCGGAAGCGCTTGTCAAAGGTGGCATGCATGGGCTGATCATTGAAAACCACGGTGATATTCCCTTCTCCAAGCCCGAAGACATCGGAAACGAGACGGCCGCCTTCATGTCTGTTATCACGGATCGCATTGCCCGTGCCGTCGGTGTGCCGCTTGGCATCAATGTGCTTGCCAATGCGCCTATCCCCGCCTTCGCGATTGCCATGGCCGGAGGCGCGCGCTTCATCCGCGTCAATCAATGGGCCAATGCCTATGTCGCCAATGAGGGCTTTATGGAGGGCCGGGCTGCCGAGGCGATGCGTTATCGGTCGCTGCTGCGCGCCGAGCATATAAGGGTTTTTGCCGACAGCCACGTGAAGCATGGCGCGCATGCCATCACCGCAGACCGGACGATCGATGAATTGACGCGCGATCTTGCCTTCTTCGATGCCGACGTGGTGATTGCCACCGGCCAGCGAACGGGCAATAGCGCGACGATTGAAGAGATCGAGGAAATCGGCGCGGCAACGCATCTGCCGCTGCTCGTCGGATCCGGCGTCACCAAGGACAATATCGTTGAAATCCTCAGGCGTACGAACGGCGTCATTGTCGCCTCCTCGCTCAAAGAGGGGGGTGTCTGGTGGAACCCAGTCGATCCAGCCCGCGTCGCAGCTTTTGTGGCCGCTGCTGCACCCGGCCTGGAGGCGTGAGCAAATGATGCAAAGCCTCTCCGACCAGATGCTCGAAGAAAACCGCGATATATTCGATGCCATGGTTCATCATCGATTTGTCGAGGACATCAAGGCTGATCGACTGCCAGTCGCCGCTTTCGAGCGCTATCTGGTTTTCGAAGGCGCCTTTGTCGATACCGCGATCGCGATCTTCGCCTATGCCACCGCCAAAGCGGAGACGATGGCGCAGAAGCGCTGGCTGATCGGCGTGCTCGACGCTTTAGCCAATCAGCAGATCGCCTATTTCGAAAAGACCTTCGTCATCCGTGGCATTGATCCGGCCAGCTATGACACCAGCCGCGAGGATGTCGCCGCTTTCCGCGACGGGATGCTGGCGATCGCGCGCAATGGCGGCTTCCTCGATACGATTGCGGCGATGTTTGCCGCCGAATGGATGTACTGGACCTGGTCGAAGACCGCCAGCAGATGCACGATCAACGATCCGCTTCTGAAGGAATGGGTTGCGCTCCACGCCGAACCGGCATTCGAGGCGCAGGCGCGATGGTTGAAGACCGTGCTGGACGAAGCCGGCGAGACGCTGGATGCCGCCGAGCGCAAACGCCTGAGCATGATTTTCGGACTGGTGCAACGCTTGGAGATCGATTTCCATGAGGCGGCCTATTCCTAGAACCTCAGAGATGACCCGGGGTTAGCAATCAATGGGCCCGATCGCTCACCTTTTTCATCTGCACCGCAAACACTTGGCGCTTCCGACCATCGTCAATGCCGTACCGCCGCTGTGGCAACCTGGCACGAAATCGTGTTGTCGATTGCCCTCATAGGTAGGTCCACAACTCTGATCATTCTGTGTCCCTGTCCAGATTAAGCCGAAGCCTCCAATCAGCCTGCTCGCCGCCAGGTAATCATGGAGCTGGTAATATAGTTCCAGCCTGCACCAATGACGGCTCCCGCCAGGCCGGCGAGCCACCATTGCGGCTCCCGACTGTAAAAAAGTGACGACACACCGGTCCCTGCGAGAACTCCAATGCTGCAAAATGTCGAGAACAACATCAAGCCTGTCAGGAATCGCACGCCGCGGCGGCGTCGATCTCTATATGTGAGGGCATTGTTGAACGTGTAATTCGAGACGACTGCGGCCAACATGGCGGCAGCCTGGCTGACCGGAAACTCCAGCCCACCCAGCAGCAGCAGCCGCAAGATAGTCAGGTGAACGACAACACCGCTAAGGCCGACCAAGCCGAACAATAGCATTCGCGAGGAGATAATATCGCCCGACCATTTTGCGACGAGGAGCCCAAGATATTCGAATACCACCAATGCATCCAGTTTGCTCTCGCCGTGAATCCGCGGCCGAAACACGTATGAAATCTCCCCAATTTTCAAGGGAACGGGCGATGACGCAATAATATCCAGCAGGATCTTGAAGCCTTGCTGCGAGAGCTTCGGAGCAAGCTCGTCGATCAGCGCGCGTTTGACCATGAAAAACCCGCTCATCGGATCGGACGTCTCGATCCTCAACAGACGCCTTGCAATCCGGATGGCCATCTGACTTCCCACTTGGCGGACGCCAGTGAACCCCTCAGACGACGAGCCTTCCCCGCCATATCTCGTTGCAACCACCAGATCGGTCCGATTGCTGCGCATCATGGCAAGCATGGCTACCAGCCGTGTTTCATCGTGCTGCAGATCAGCATCCATAACGGCAACGATAGGCGCCGATGTCGAGAGAATGCCCTCTAGGCAAGCACCGGCAAGTCCGCGCCGATGGATCCGTCGGATCCCTCGGATACGCCGATCGGTTAGAGACAGGCTTCGCACGACATCCACGGTCTTGTCGCTTGAATCGTCATCAACGAAAATCACCTCCCATGCGATACCGACAAGCGCAGCCCGAAGGCGTTCGATGAGCGGGACGATGTTTTCACGTTCATTGAAGGTCGGTATGACGATGGAGAGCTCAAAGCCCTCCTGCCGTGGGATTTCGCTCTTTAAGATTGCCAAATCCCCAGGCCATGCGCTGATGGGAGCCAAACGAGATGAAGTCATATGGGTCTAATATTCCTTGGAGGGAAGAGCGAGTCCTGTCGACGAATTCGCGGAAGGTTCGAGCCGAACACATGCGACCGCTTCAGCGGCTCATGAAGCCAATTTGCTCCCACGAATCTTCCTCGCCCATTGGCCCGCCATGACGCCGGAGCGACTTCGATATCGCCTATATGCCACGATCACCTGACAATACTCTGAATTCGCGTCGAAATTTGGGACCTATCCACCCATAGCACATGTAGCCGGCACAGGAAATGTTTAGCCTCCCGACGACGAGACGCACTGCATGCCTGCATTCTCGCAACCACCAAGATTATAACCCACGCGATAATAGAAGCTCCCAACGACGACGCCGTTCTTTCGCACGACCTGCTCTTGAATGTCGGTCAGACGCGAGAAGTATCGAGGGATGTCGTCTTGCTCCAACTCGTTTCGTTTCAGGGAAACGAGCACTGCTGTACTTCCTCGCACTGTTTTGGCCGGATGCCAGACGTCATACATCAGACTGCTGCCGCCAATGGCGCTCAGCCCTATTGAATTGTCTCGAATGCGCTGTGCTTGGCGCGCATAGAAGGCCATTTCGCTGGCAAGGAAGTAGTTGTCCGTACCGATCAGCACGACGGGAGCTGCATTCTCCTTGGCTACCGTGGCCTCAATTGCGCCGACCGCCTCGCCGAATTCGCTCCACGCGACCGGTAATGTGCGGATGTTATGAATGTAGCCGACCCCGGGTAAACCCAGAACCACGTAATGAAAAAGCACCGCATAAACAGCCGTTGTGATTCCGATCGTCGGTATCCATGCGCGTCTCAGGCGCCGTCCCAGCCACCGCTCTTCTCCTGCCGCTCGGGCAAGCACGGATGCGATGAAGGGAAGGACCGCGAGCCACAGAGGGCCGGTCCAATTCGGCTTGTTCTCATGGAAAAGGCTGAAGAGAACAAACACACTAAGCGGGATAAGCGTGAAGAGGAGAACGAAAAGCGCTCTGGTCGCGCCTGGTCGTGATCGGAGTGCAGAGACATTTTCCTTCAGGCTGGCGGCCGCGGCGATGAGGCCGGTGGGGGTCAATAGAACAGCGGCGCTGACGATGAGAGATGGCAAAGTGAATTGAAATGCCTCACCCACGCGTCTCGACCCCTGGAATGCGAAGGACATCCATTGGTGCGTTGCATTCCAGTAAACCACTGGCGAAAATAACAGGGCCGAGATTGCAGCGGCAAGATATGGCTCTCTTCGACCAAGCCATCGGCGCGATCTCGGGTCGATCAAAACGAACAGCAACGCTGCCGGCCCCAATAGCAGTATCGTATACTTCGACAGCAGGCCTATACCAAACGACAGGCCAGCCCCGAACCAGGCAAGACGCTTCTCACCAAGGAGAGCTCGCTCCAGAAAATACAGCATGGCCACCCATGCTGCAGCCAGCGGCGCGTCCGGCATCATCAGAAAGCCGGTTGAAAAATAAAATGGGAGCACGGCAACCAGCAGAGCGCACGCTATTGCCGTCGCCTTATCGAAGAGATTCCGCGCGAGATAGAAGGAAAAACCGGCGGTCAACAGCCAACAAATATATGCGCCGACGCGAACACCGAACTCGTTATCTCCAAAGAGCGTGGTTCCCAGCCAGATCAACCATGCGACCATCGGCGGATGATCAAGATAACCGATGTCCAGATGCTGCGCATAATTCCAATAGTAGGCCTCTTCAGGCAGAAGGTTGGCGAAACCGAGAAATACGAGGCGAAGTGAAAGAAGATAGATGATGAGGCCAACCGCCGCGAACAGCTTTCGCCTTTCAATGGATATGGTCGGCCATAAGAAAAGCGTGTCGCCCAGCAAACCAATGGCAGCACTTGCAAGCACCACGGAGGCGCCGGAAAGAACGACCGGAAGATTGAGGGTTGTCATTGCGACAACGAAGATTCCGCCTCTCAGACTGAGCGTCAAAAGCCTCAGGAAGAGGAAAATTGCCAGCTGCTGCGAACTGGAATTGCTGTCCACAGCGGGATCGATCCGCGCCAAGATCCCGGTCGCAATGCAGACAAAATATAAGAGAACACCACAGACGAAGCTCAGAACGTGAGCTTTCATCGGGTCGATGCCAACTCTGATCAGCACCACGAAAGCCATAAAATCGAGAAGCGCGCATATCATGCCAACGACAAAAAGGCGCATGACAGTGTGCTTGTGTGTGGCCCCAAGAGCCTGAACCTGTCGCACGATATTATCCGATCTCAATTTTCTCTTGTTGCCGATGATCCAGCGTGCCCGAGGGGTATCTCTAGCCAGCGACGTTGCTGGATGGGCAGCGGACAAGACCAGCCTGATGCGTCTCTCGGTCGTGCCGAAGGCCTGCGAGCTACCATCGACGCCCTGCTGGACGCATTCACTTCAAAAAAGTCGCCGCTCAGCTTCCGTCGCTATCGCACAGTGGCACCGTTTACAAGCTCGGCCCGCGCCTGCTTTTTGTCCTGAGCCTCGACATCCTCCCAGCTCCGGTCCATTGCGTAGGCCGCTGAAACTACGGGTATGCCCACATGCCCATAATAGAAGGATAGTTGCTCTTCAGCTCTGGCCTCATCCAACCCGGCAATCTTCCTGACATAAAGTGCTGCGGCCAAACCGCTGCGATCAGAACCCGAGAGGCAGTGAATAAGGATGGGTTTCGGGGCCGAGGCCATCAACTCGACAAGCCGCTGCGCCTTTTCAGGCGAGATAATTTTCGAAGCCGACATACCAAAATCGATATGCGTTATGCCAAGGCCACGAGCCGTCGTGACTTCATCGTCATACCACGCAGCACCCGGATGCGTTCCGCGCAGATTGATGACTGTCTTGATTCCGTGTGTCCGTATGTAGGAGATGAGCTCATCGGATGTTGGCTGAGCCGAGCGGTAAAATTGGCCATCAATCACCGAATGAAAGTTACCGGTGGCCTGCAGAAGGCCAGCATAAGCCGCGCAACTCGCGCCCAGAATTCCGATGGCGCCAAGGGCGGCGAGGGCCACCTTGCGAAATACAGTCATTGCTCTTTCAGCCCGTCCTTCTGTGAAGTTTCCATGACATGCCGCAAGAGCCTGACAGACGCCTGAACAATGGCGGCGCAAAAATGCGAAACGCCTGTCAGAACATACGGACCAGACGTGTGTTGATTTTCGACCAAATCCGCAGCGACTTGCCGCGGCAAATACGGCCGTCTAGGTGGGAGAAGGAAGCATCATGCCATTGGATCTGGCTGGCAGGACAATCGTGGTTTCGGGCGCTGCCGGCGGCATGGGTCGCGCGGTCGTCAGCAAGCTCGCGGCAACGGGCGCGCGCGTCTGCGCAACGGATCTGTCGCCAACGTTCTGGAGCTCGCGGCGAGTGGCGCAGACGAGGTGGCCTCGATCGCTGGCGATGTCACGAAATCGGACCATGTGAACACCATCTATGATTTCGCAGAGAGCAAGTTTGGGCCTGTCGACGGTCTGGTCAGCAACGCAGGCTTCATCATTTCGAGGTCAGTCCACGAAACCTCCGAGGACGAGTGGGACAGCGTCATGAACGCAAACGCCAAGTCCTTCTTTCCGATGGCCAGGCGAGCCCTTCCACGGTGCAGTCATGCCGCCGGCATATGCGGCGTCTCGCAGGGCGTCGTGGTGGTTCGCTCCGACATGGAGGGATCGGCATCGATGAGGGCGGTCAGGAAATCGAGGACGATCTTGACGCGTTGGGGAATGTTCCGGCGCGAGGGGTAGACGAGGTAGATCGGCAGCCTTGCCGGGGGGAAGTCCTCCATCAAGTGGATCAGCCGGCCGGCGTATATATCCGGCACGGCGATGATGTGGGAAAGGATGGCAAGGCCGGCACCCGCAAGGGCGGCGCGGTGAATGGAGAGGGCATTGTCCGCCACCAGCCGTGGCGATATCGGCACCGCGATATCCTCGGATCCATCGGAGAAAAGCCAGGCGCGGCCGTGGCCGCCCCTGGCGTAGCAGATGCAGTCATGGGCTGAGATATCGGCAGGGGCCTTCGGCGGCGAGCGCCGAGCGATGTAGGACGGAGCTGCGACGAGGAATGCCGTCGTCCAGCCGATACGGCGGCAGATGAGGCTGCTATCGGCCACGGCGCCGATGCGTACTTCGAGATCGATACCCTCTTCGATGAGAGCGGAGGCCTGCTCCCGGAAGGCGAGTTCGAGCGACAGGTTCGGGTGCGCGCTGAGCAGGTCCACCAGCCGGTCGCTGACGAGAAGGCCGAGGGGAGCGGGCAGGGCGAGCTTCACCTTCCCTGATGTGCGCGTGCCATCCGGGCATAGGGCGTCGCCAAGATCGTCGACATTGCCCAAGATCCGCAGCGCGATCGGCAGTACGCGCTCGCCTTCCGCCGTCGGAGACAGGCCGCTCGTCGTGCGGTGCAGAAGCCTCGTATTGAAGTGTTTTTCCAGCGCCGCAACCTGCCGCGATACCGCCGGCTGCGTCAGATTGAGATCGGCGGCTGCGGCGGAAAACGAGCCGGTTTCCGCTACCCGCAGAAATGTGCGCAACGCCGAAACGATATCCATTTCGCTGTCCCCCATACTTTTCGACATAAGCCTTATGCACGCAGCATAGGCCGGGAAGGCTTTACAGTCCAGCAATTACGGATATTTTATATCCATAAGGATAGAGAATATCCTTAATAGGAGAGAGACGATGACCCAGCGTTTGAACTATGCCCAACAGTCCCCCGAATTGTTCAAGAAATTCATGGAATTCAGCATGGCGCTGAAGAACAGCGTGATCGAGGACAGGATTCACGATCTCGTGCAGATCCGCGCTTCGCAGATCAATGGCTGCGCCTTCTGCCTCGATATGCATGTCAAGGAAGCCAAGATCCACGGTGAGACCGAACTGCGCCTCTACCACATCGCCATCTGGCGCGAATCCAACCTGTTCGTGCCCCGCGAGCGCGCGGCACTTGCATGGACGGAAGCGCTGACGAAGCTGCCGGAAGGCGGCGTGCCGGACGAAATCTATGAGCGTGTGCGCGGCCAGCTTTCGGAAAAGGAGATTTCCGATCTCACTTTCCTCGTGATGGCGATCAACGCCTGGAACCGTGCCAGCATCGCCTTCAAGGCCGTGCCCGGTTCGGCCGACAAGGCCTACGGTCTCGACAAGGCCGGCCTGAACTAAGCCTCTCGCCCAAGGACCCATCAAACGATGCCTGTCCGCATGGGCAGCTGCGACAGAAGACATCTTACGACAACCGTCATTATCGGTGTAATCGGCCTGCCCGGTTCCAAGACCGTGTTCCACAGGAGACAGACATGACCGTAGACACTATCTCCCATCCCGGTAAGCCAGCCAAGGACGAGCTGGTTCCATCACGCTACGCGGTGCGCGTCGGCGAAATCGAAGTGCTGGTGATCAGCGATGGAGTGCTGCCGCTCCCCACCACGATGTTGGCGCACAACGCCGACCCGGCCGTCCGGGCGGCCTGGCTGAACGACATGTTCTTGCCGCCGGACGCTTTCGACTGGTCGCTGAACGTGGTCGTGGTGCACAGCGGCGAGCAGACCATACTCATCGATGCTGGACTGGGATTGGACCCGAACCTGAACTTGCCGCGGGCCGGGCAGTTGATCAAGCGACTGGAGGCCGCAGGTATCGATCTTGCGTCCGTAACCGACGTGGTGCTTACCCACATGCACATGGACCACATTGGCGGGCTGCTCGTCGACGGGGTAAAGGACCGGCTGCGTCCGGACCTGCGGATTCACGTCGCGGCCGCCGAGGTCAAATTCTGGGAGGCGCCCGACTTCACCCATGTCTCCATGCCGCCAGGCTTCCCGGATGCGCTTCGGTTGGCCGCCAAGCGGTTCGCGAAAGAGTACGGCAGCCAACTGCGGTTGTTCGATGATGAGTACGAGGTGGCGCCTGGGGTGGTTGTCCATCGCACCGGCGGCCACACCCCCGGACACAGCGTGGTCCGCCTGGCATCCGGCGGCGATCGGCTGACGTTTGCCGGCGACGCCGTGTTCACGGTCGGGTTCGACCACCCCGACTGGTTTAACGGTTTCGAACACGACCCCGAAGAGGCGGCTCGCGTTCGGATCCGTCTCTTGCAGGAACTGGCGGCGACTGGCGAACAGCTGGTAGCCACTCACCTGCCATTCCCCTCCGTTGGTCGGGTGGCGGTCGATGGCGACGCCTTTCGCTGGGTACCGGCCTTCTGGGACTACTGACGCTTGTTGGCCGATAAGATCAACGCAGCCTGAACCACAACCACCATCCAGAAACGAATGGACAATGCGGCGCGTTGAGCGGCCGCGAATGGAGAAGCTTATGAAAATCGTTATCATTGGCGGAACCGGCCTGATCGGTTCAAAGACAGCCGACCGCCTTCGCAAGCAAGGCCATGAAGTCATTGCCGCCGCTCCAAACACCGGCGTCAATACGATCACCGGCGAGGGACTAGCTGAAGCGCTTGCCGGCGCCTCCGTCGTCATCGACCTCGCAAACTCGCCGTCCTTCGAGGACAAGGCCGTGCTCGAATTCTTCGAGACCTCGGGCCGCAACCTGCTTGCCGCCGAGAAGACCGCCGGCGTCAAGCATCACATCGCGCTTTCCATCGTCGGCGTCGATCGCATACCTGACAGCGGCTATATGCGGGCCAAGGTCGCACAGGAAAAGATCATCCGGGCGGCCGGCATGCCCTATACGATCGTCCACTCGACGCAATTCATGGAATTCCTCAGTGGCATCGCCCAGTCCGGCACGATCGGGGACACCGTGCATCTGTCGCCAGCCTACGTCCAGCCGATCGCCTCGGACGATGTGGCGGACAATATGGCCGCCGTTGCGACAGCCGAGCCGATCAATGGGATTTTGGAGATCTCGGGGCCTGAGCGCGTCCGGCTGAACGAGCTTGTTGCCCGCTATCTGAAAGCAATGGGCGATGCCCGCAAGGTTGAGGCAGATCCGGAGGCTCGCTACTTCGGCGCCAAACTGAACGATGGCTCGCTCGTTTCCGACAACAATCCGCGCCTCGGCCACATCACCTTCGAGCAATGGTTCGCCAAGGCCGGCCAGCCGAAGTGAACTGCAATCTTTGATGTAACCCCGCGTGCCCGGCGGTTTAGCTGCCTGGCATGCTATTCACCAAAAGGAGATCGAGATGTTCAGAACGCAACTTATCGCACTCATCATGCTGCTTGCCGCCGCAGGCGCTGCGAAGGCAGACGACAACCACGCCGCCAAAGTCAGCCTCGTCTACGAGCACGAACTGCCGAACGTTCCCGGCAAGAGCATCAAGGGCATCCTCGTGGAATACGGGCCGGGCGGCTTTTCCGAGGGTCATACCCATCCGAGCTCGGCCTTCATCTATGCCACGGTTCTCGAAGGAGCGATCAAAAGCCAGGTCAATGACGGCCCGGTGAAAGTCTATAAGGCTGGCGAAAGCTTTTCCGAAATGCCGGGCGACCGCCACGGCGTCAGCGCCAATGACAGCAAGACCGCCCCCGCCAAGCTGCTAGCCGTCTTCGTCGTCGATACCAGTCAGAAAGAGCTCACCTATCCCCTTAAGAAGTGAGTGCTGAAAGCGCGCCGCACTGGCTCTGGGTGGGTGCGGCGTTCTTTCAAGCGCAGGAGAGGAGCTCGCTATGTCGCAATTGCTTCCCGATGTGGTAGCCAATTCACCTCTTACCTCGCTGATCGGCGTGGGCCTTGCGGGAATCCTCGTCTGGCATCTGATCCCGCGCGCTTCGGCCTATACCCGGCTCGTGGTGCAGATCGTCTTCTTCGGCGTCATGACTGCCATTCTTCTCAACGGCAACATCGCCCCCAACAGTTTCGAGGGCTATGGCACCGACGATGCCCGTTCGCTCAACGTCATCCTGGCGAAATCCCTCTGGTGGCTGCATCTCTCGTGGGCGCTGATCGGTTTCGTACGCATCTATCTGGTGCTGGAGGGGCGCCCGCGCGAAGCTCGCCTGCTACAGGATATTGTCGTCGGCCTGGTCTATCTCTGCGTCGCCCTTTCCGTTCTCGCTTTCGTCTTCGGTGTGCCGATCGGAACGCTGGTCGCGACCTCGGGCGTGGTAGCGATCGTCCTCGGCCTTGCCCTGCAGAATACGCTCGGCGACGTCTTCTCCGGCATTGCGCTGACAATCGGCCGGCCCTATTCACTCGGCGATTGGATCGCGCTTGGCGACGGAATTGAAGGGCGGGTGATCGCCAGCACATGGCGCTCCACCCACATCCTGACCGGCGCCAACAATATCGCCATCCTTCCGAACAGTCTGCTGGCCAAGCTTGCGCTCACCAATGTCAGCCAGCCCGACGAGACGCATCTCGTCACCATGACGTTCCGCGTCGCCCCGACCAAAATGCCTTCGATCGTCGAGGATGTGATGTGCACGGTTCTTGCCGGCTGCAACACCATCCTCCGCGAGCCGCCGCCCCTCGTGGCGCTGAAGAGCGTGGATGCGACCGCGCTGGAGATCGAGCTGCAGTTTCGCGTGACGAGTTCGTCCGTGCGCATCCGGGCGAGAAACGAGGTCATCGATCTCTTCTATCGTCATTGCAAGTCGGCCGGGTTGCTGCTTGCCATGCCGCCGGCCGTCACCGCCGTGGTGGCGGCACTTCCGAGCGAGGAGGCGGCGAAGCCGCCGGAAGTGGCGCCACTCGATCTCATCCGGGCGATCCCGATCTTTACAAGCCTGACACCGCAGGAACAGGAGAGCCTAGCGGACGCGGCAGTCACGCGCGAATTCCAAAAGGGCGATGTGATCGTGCAGGAGGGGCAGACGCTGCCGTCGCTGATGATGATCCGCGCAGGAATAGTGGTGATGCTCGAGGAGGGGCGGGAGCTGAAACGGCTTTCGCCTGGCGACTACTTCGGCGAAACTGGCCTGTTAGCCGGCATGGAAGAGGCCTTCACGCTGGAGGCGCTGACGCGGGTGACGGTCTACGACATCGGCCAGCCAGCCTTCGAACCGCTGTTTGCAGCGCGCCCCGCGCTTGCCGAGGAGATCGCCGCCCATCTTTCGCGGCACACCGGACATCTGCCAGAGCACGCGCTGCCGCATGAGCGGGAGCGACGCGCGCTGAGGATGCTGAAGGCGATGCGAATGATCTTCGGCCGTTGAAACAAGCCGTGGATGTCTTACCCGGCGCGCTGCAAAACCCACTCGAAGGTGTTTTTCCAGATGTCGGCCGGGACGTCTTCCGACAGGGTCTCAACGAGGTCTGCGAGGCTAACGCTCTTCAACGTGTTGCGCCAGGCCTCGTCGGCCTGCCACATGACGCGTGCAACCGAGCAGGGCTTGCTGTCGCAGAAATCTTTCGGACGGCAGGGGTTGTTTGCCCGGATATTGGAGCAGGTGAAGGTGCGCGACTTCCCTTCCACCGCCTCGACGATATCGAGAAAATTGATCTCCGAAGTCGGTCTTGCCAGGCGATAACCGCCGCTCGGCCCAAGCGTCGTCTCGACCAGCGATGCCTGGGAGAGGCTCTGCAACGCCTTGGAAAGATATTCCTTCGGCAGGCCATGGAGCTCGGCCAAGGCTTTCGTGGAAAGATACCGCCCTTGCGGCAGACCTGCGAGAATAGCGCAGCAATGCAACGCCCACTCGACCTGGCTTTTGAGGATCATTCTAGCTCACTTGATGCCGGCGGGGCGCCGATGCTCCTTATTAAGGACAATATATATCCGCAAATGAAGCGGCTGTAAATTGAATGTTTGCCACAGGCGTAAAAGCCGCAACGACGCATTCCTGGGCCCTCTTCTGATACAGGCTCCACAGGCCACGACTGTGAGCACGTCGAATGTCGAACAGGTGAGTGTGCTCGGGATCGGCGTTCAGGTAATCGGTGAGCCGTGTTTTCCGCTGCCGCCCTTGCCGCCGGCCGACGACCGGCGCTGGTCGCCATTCCCGTGGGTTAGAGCCCTGATTTGCCGACTGCTTAACAACAATTGGGGCGGCCTAGCGGCTGCTTTTCTTCTGTTTCCATAGTTTGAACAGCGCGACATCGCTCGAATACCCTTGGGCGCCGTTCCTCTTGCCTGGTATCTGTATTTCCAGCGAAATGTCCTGGAAGACTTTCAAAACGAGCAAATCCGCCGCATGGACTTCGTGTCGCCGATCATCCATTTTGCCCTGAAATGGGCAGCAACCATCGCATTTCGGATGAAGTGACCTGCAACAACTGAGGTCAACAAAGGTTGACTTCGCTGGAGAGAGTTTCGAGGTTCCTCGATATGGTCGCGGCATAATGAATCAGTTATCGTGAATATGACCGAGACAAATCGTGCTCGATCGGAAACGGAGGCCTGCTGATGAGGTTTGACTGGTCCGGTTTGCGTGAGGATGGTCGAGATCGACGGGATCTGCTTCGATCATGGCCGAGTAAACCTCGCCTTCAGCGCGCGGGAGATGTTGGTCTGCGGCGCCTTTCGATGCACACGCCTTTGTCCACTCGACCCCACCGATCCATATCACCATCGGCCGTCGTGCAGGCTCTGAATGCGGCTGGTGGCGCGCTCGCCACCACGCCCACGGAGAGACGTTTTCGGTGAGACGCGCCAGAGCCGATGCCAATCAGATCTTCTTCCCTTCCGTCCCTGAAGAGTAGAGTTTGCAATCATGATAAAACGCATGGTGATCATGTTGATCGTCATAGGCCTGATCCTGGGCGGGATTTTCGGCTTTCAGGCATTCAAGAACCGCATGATCGCGGCGTATCTGGCTAATCTCAAGGCGCCGCCGCAGACCGTCTCGACAATTACGGCTGCAATGAGCCCATGGCAGACGACACTGCAATCCATAGGCAGCTTCAATGCCGTTCAGGGCGCCAATCTCTCGGCTCAGGTCCAGGGCATCGTGCAGAAGATCGGTTTTCAGGATGGCCAGGACGTCAAGAATGGCGATCTCATCGTGCAGTTGCTTGCCGATCAGCAGATTGCCACGCTGCAGCAATACCAGGCGTCGGCGGCGAATGCGCAGATCGCTTATGATCGCGATTCCAAGCTGATCAAGGCGAACACCATCGCGCAAAGCCAGGTCGACAGCGATCTGGCAACCTGGAAGGCCGCGCAGGCGCAGGTCGCCTCCCAGCAGGCGTTGATAGACCAATATTCCATACGTGCCCCCTTCGATGGGCACCTCGGCGTCAGGCTGGTCAGCCTCGGTCAATATCTGGCGGCCGGAACCGCCGTCGTGACCTTGCAGTCGCTCGACCCGATCCAGTTTGATTTCTCGATGCCACAGCAGGCTCTGTCACAATTGAAGGTCGGCCAGGCGGTGACTGCAACGATCGACGCCTATGGCAGCCAGACCTTCGACGGCAAGATCACGGCGATCAGCCCGCTGGTGGACAGCCAGAGCCGCAATCTCACCATCCGGGCGACTTTCGCCAATCCCGACCGCAGGCTTTTGCCGGGCATGTTCGGCAACGTGTCTGTCGTCGTCGGAGAGCCGCAAAACTATATCTCCCTGCCGCAGACCGCCGTCACCATCAACCCTTACGGCAACGTCGTCTATATCGTGACCGACAAAGGCAACGGCGCGGACGGAAAGCCGCAGCTCGTCGCCAATCAGAAGTTCGTCTCCACAGGGCAGGCGCGGGGCGATCAGATTGCGGTGACCAAGGGGTTGAACGCAGGTGACGTCGTGGTGACCTCCGGCCAGCTGAAACTGAACAACGGCTCGCCTGTCATTATCAACAATGAGGTGCAGCCGTCGAACGATCCCAATGCCAATCCTGCAAATCCCAACTGAGGCGGGACGATGAATATCACCGACATCTTCATCCGCCGCCCCGTTCTTGCCCTGGTGGTGAGCGCGTTGATTATCGTGATCGGCTACCAGTCGTTCCGCACGCTGACCGTGCGCCAATATCCACGGACCCAGAATGCCGTCGTCACGGTGACGACCACATATCCGGGTGCCGCACCCGACGTGATCGCCGGATTCATCACGACGCCGCTCGAAAACGCCATCGCCCAGTCCAACGGCATCGATTACATGACCTCGACGAGCACCAGCGGTACGTCGACCATCACCGTCAACCTGCGCCTCAACTATGATGCGGATGCGGCAATGACGGAAATCAACGCCAAGGTATCCTCGGTTCTCAATCAACTGCCGACGGGCACGCAGCAGCCGATCATGTCGGTTTCCATCGGCCAGTCGATCGACGCGATGTATATCGGCTTCCGCAGCGATGTTCTGGCCGGGAACCAGATCACCGACTATCTGTCGCGCGTGGTCCAGCCTAAGTTGCAAACGGTCAACGGTGTTCAGACAGCCGAAATTCTTGGCGGCAGAACGTTCGCTTTGAGGGCCTGGCTGAAACCCGACAAGCTGGCCGCCTATGGGCTAACGGCCGGCGATGTGGGGACCGCACTTGCAGCCAATAACTATATCTCCGGCATCGGCACCACGCGCGGACAGATGACGCAGACAGTGCTCACCGCACGGACCGACCTGCATTCGGTCGACGAATTCAACGAAATGGTGGTCAGGCAGATCGGCAGCTCAACCGTGCGCCTGAAGGATGTCGCTACCGTAGCACTCGGGTCGCAGAACACCGACGTCCAGGTCGGGTTCGATGCGCAGACCGGTGTCTTCATGGGTATCCAGATCGCACCGACGGCAAACCTGCTCGACGTGATCGCAGGCGTGCGTGCGGTGTTCCCGGGCATTCAGGAGCAACTGCCGCAGGGGCTCGAGGGCTATATCGTCTACGATTCCAGCACCTTCGTCACGACGTCGATCGAGGAGGTCGTGAAAAGCCTGCTCGAAGCCTTGGTTATCGTCATCTTCGTGGTGTTCGCATTTCTCGGTTCGCCGCGTTCGGTTGCCATTCCTATCGTCGCCATACCGTTGTCGCTGGTCGGCACGTTCGCGATGATGCTGGTCTTCGGCTTCTCGATAAACCTTCTGACATTGCTCGCCTTGGTGCTGGCCATCGGCCTTGTAGTCGACGACGCCATCATCGTCGTCGAAAACGTCAACCGTCACATCGAGGAGGGTGCCGCACCGATGCAGGCGGCGCTGGCCGCTGCGCACGAACTGGTCGGGCCGATCCTGGCCATGACCGTGGTGCTGATCGCCGTCTATGTGCCGATCGGCTTTCAGGGCGGCCTGACCGGCGCTCTGTTCACGGAATTTGCTTTCACGCTGGTCGGCGCCGTGACCGTCTCCATGATCATCGCGCTGACCCTGACGCCGATGATGTGCTCGCGCATCCTGAAGCCGCATCTGACCGACCGCAGTGGCTGGGAGGAGCGTGTCTCGGATTTCATCGACCGCCGCTTCTCGGAGATCCATCGACCCTATACGCGCATGCTGCACGGCAGCCTGAACACGGTGCCGGTGACGCTGCTATTTGCCGCGATCGTCCTCGGCAGTATCTACTTCCTCTATACCAGCGCCAAGAACGAGCTGGCCCCTAACGAGGATCAGGGCTTCCTCGGCGCGCAGGTGACCAACCCTCCCAACGCGACGCTTCAACAGAAACTGCTTAATTCCGATCAGGTCACCAAGATCTTCAAGAGCTTCCCGGAGACCGACAAGACCCTGCAGGTCGAGGCGCCAGGCACGTCGTTCGAGGGTATGGTGCTGAAGCCATGGGATCAACGCACGAGAACGGCGAACGATCTGCAGCCACTGGTGCAGGCCGACATGGCAAAAATTGCCGGCGGCCAGGCAGTGGTCTTCCAGATACCGCCGCTGCCCGGCGCCAGCGGCTTGCCGGTGCAGTTCGCCATCGGTGGCACCAGCGGCTTCGACCAGCTGAATGAGGTATCCAACACCTTCCTGCAGGAGGCGCAGAAATCTGGTCAGTTCATCTTCCTGACAAAGGATCTCTACATCGACAATCCGCAATATTCGATCCAGATCGACCGCAGCAAGGCATCGGCGCTTGGGCTATCCATGAACACAGTCGGTGCGGCGCTCTCCTCCATGTTGGGCGGCGGCTACGTCAATTATTTCAGCATCGACAACCGCTCCTACCAGGTCATCCCGCAGGTGGAGCAACGTTCGCGTCAGACCATCGATCAGATCATGAATTATCCGATCGCAAGCGTGAACGGCGAAAAGATCCCGCTTTCGGCAATCGCTACGGCGAAACTCCAGGCAACCCCGCGCTCGGTCGCGCATTTCCAGCAATTGAACTCTGCCACCATCTCCGGCGTGCCGGCACCGGGCGTCGCAGTCGGCAATGCTCTTGATACCCTCAAGTCGATCGCGGCGCGCACCCTGCCGCAGGGCTATACGGTCGACTATGGCGGCCAGTCGCGCCAGTTCGTGCAGGAATCCAGCGGCATGGCCACCACCTTCGGTCTCGCGCTGATCATCGTCTTTCTGGCACTGTCGGCTCAGTTCAACAGTTTCCGAGACCCGCTGATCATTCTCGTGTCGGTGCCAATGTCGATAGCAGGTGCGCTTGCCTTCATCAGCGTTGGTGTCGGCGGCGCGACCATGAACATCTATACGCAGGTCGGGTTGGTGACGCTCATGGGGTTGATCAGCAAGCACGGCATCCTGATCGTCGAGGTGGCGAACACGTTGCAGGCTTCCGGAAAGTCCAAGCGCGAGGCAATCGAGGGCGCCTGCGGCATCCGGTTGCGTCCGATCCTGATGACGACCGGCGCCATGGTTCTGGGCGTGGTGCCGCTGATCCTGGCCACCGGCGCTGGCGCGGCTTCCCGCTACAATATGGGGTTGGTGATCGCAACGGGTTTGGCTATCGGTACATTGTTCACGCTCTTCGTGGTACCCGCTGTCTACATGCTATTGGCTGCGGACCATCACAAGCAGGAAGCGTCTGAAGCAGAGCCGGCTCCCACGCATTGATGAGCATCGGAGGTGGAGGTCGTGCACGTCATCGCTCCACCGGGAAGTGACGAACATGGATAATCAGTCTCGCACGTCCCGATGTGGCCGCGCATGCGGTGTTTCTGCAAAGGAAAATGCTTCCTGGGCCGCGAAATATTTCTGATACAGTTGCAGCGCGCATTTCTGTTGAGTGGCAACCATTCTTGGCAATTGGGTGGGGCACATGAAGCTGGATTTCGAAGCAATCTTTAGACGCGAACTGGATGTCATCAATTTCCGCCGTCAGTCACTTCAGAATGGCGGTGCGAAAGCTCATCGCACCGAGCGAGCGGCGAGTGACGATAGCGGACGGTTTCATATCCCTCGTCGTGCGGCAAAACTGTCGCAAGACCACGTCGGCGCGGACAAGCGTGGCACGGTAAGAATGGAGACGGGCAGCAACCTGACGGGACTTTCGTTTTCCGGCGGCGGTATCCGTTCCGCGGCCTTTTGCCTGGGCGCTTCACAGGCGCTGGACTCGCTCTCGCATGACGGTGAACCGCGCGTTCTCGACGCCTTCGATTATCTCTCCACAGTGTCCGGCGGCGGCTACATCGGCACCTCGATCGTTTCAGGCATGATGCAGGAGCCCTATACGTTTCCCTTCGCCAGCAAACTCGACGCTCAGGAAACGCTGGAAATTCAACATCTGCGAAACTATTCGAACTTCCTCGTCCCGAACGGATTGATCGACTATCTGACCAGCGCCGCGCTTTTGATGCGCGGACTGCTCGTAAACGCGCTGATCGTCCTGCCTGGCCTGCTCTTTCTGGCGGTGTTGACCGTCGCTTGCAACCCGCGGTCAATCGATCTTGGGCAGCCGGATATCTTCGGCTTTCCGCTCGACGGACTTCCGCTCGTCACCGTCAGCGGCATGGAAGCCTTCACCTTGACGGTCAATGTTCTGATCGCCGTCTCGATCCTGATGTTCGCAAGCGCAATCACGACCTCCGTGACCTTTCAGACAAGCCAGTTGGCGGCGCGCGAAAGGCTTGCACGGATCCTCGGCTGGCTGGTGGCGGCCATCGCCCTTGCGTTTCTCATCGAACTGCAGCCGCTGATCCTCAGCGGCATGTTCGAAAAGAAAGATGCCGGTTCGGCTGCGGTTACCGGCCTGGAGGACGGCAACTTGAAAAGTGTCCTTCTGGCGATCGCGCATGTCGTGCCTGCGTTGACAAGCGCCCTGATCCCAACGGCCATTGTTCTGATCGGCGCGGCGCAGAAGCTGGCAAACATCGCAAAATCGACGCTTGGGGAGGCGACCTGGACGGCGATGCTGCAGAAATATGCGAGCCGCATCGCGCTCTATCTCTCGGCTATCGTCGTGCCGTTGCTGTTGTGGGTTTCCTATCTCTACCTCAGCTTTTGGGCGATAACGCCTGCGATCGGTGCGGCCAGCGCCGATCCGCCTGCGCCAGTCGCTCCCACATGGGTGTCCGATCTGTCTCTCCTTGCCGCACATTGCCTCCCCGTGATCGGCCGCCTGGGAGCAATCGGCTCATTCTACCTCTGGATCGCATTGGGGCTCGCTTTCGCCTGCCTTTTCATCGGCCCTAATTCCAACTCGCTCAACCAGCTCTATCGGGACCGTCTCAGCCGGGCTTTTCTGTTTGAGCGCGCACTCCTTAAGAAGAACAAGCCGTCGGTCGATGTCGACGGTTGGAAGTTTTCATCGCTGAAACCTTTTGATGCCGCAAGCGACGACTGGTCCGAGGGGGCTGCCTATTCTCCCTATCTTCTCGTCAACACGACGATCAATTTGATCGGATCGAAGAATCTCAACAAGCGCGGCCGCAATGCCGACAGCTTCATCTTCAGTCCACTGCATGTCGGCAGCCAGGCAACGCATTATGTGGCGACCCAGGATATGGAAGATACCGTGCCGTCGCTCACGCTCGCAACGGCGATGGCCACATCCGGCGCCGCCGCCTCGGCGAATATGGGCAGCCATACCATCCGGATCCTGACCTTCAGCCTTTCCCTGCTCAACGTCCGTCTGGGCTACTGGCTTGCCAACCCGGCAAGACTCGACGCATTCTGTCATTGGTGGAACCGATGGTGGTCGAATTTCGGCACGTGGTACTTTGCCAATGAAACCGCCGGCCGTTTGGACGAGAAGAAGTTGAATGTCTATCTGACCGATGGCGGCCACATCGAAAATCTCGGCATATACGAACTGCTGCGCCGACGCTGCAAGGTCATTGTGGCAGTCGACGCCGACGCCGATCCAAGCATGACCTTCGAATCCTTCGTAAAGCTTCAGATCATGGCGCGTATCGACCTTGGCGTCCGCATCGAGCTTCCGTGGCAGGATATACAGAGGAAAACCCTGGAAGTGGCCGAGCATTTGGCACCGAACGTCGCCGCTTCGGTCGAATCCGCAGGACCCCACATCGCCGTCGGAATCATCGAGTATGGCGAGGACGAAAGGGGCATATTGCTTTACATCAAATCGTCGCTGACCGGCGACGAGAACGACTACATCATGGACTACAAGAGGCGGAACCCGACGTTCCCACACGAGACGACCCTCGACCAGTTTTTTAGCGAGGAGCAGTTCGAGGTTTACAGGGCGCTTGGCTTTCACGCCGTCCAGCATTTCTTCAGTGGCAAGGACAATTTTGCCCGACCTTCGGCTTTCCAGCCCGGCTGGATCGATGAGCTTGTCGCAGCGCTTGCATTGCTCAATATTCCACCGGCGATGCGAGAGGCTTTCACCGCCCGGCTTTAGAAAAGAACAAGGCGCGGCCTTGTCTGCCCGTCGCCATGAGGCCCCGTGGTAATCTGAAGTTGAATTCTGTTACAAAGTGCGCGAATATAACGCGACAAGCCTGGAAAAGGGCGAGATGGGATACATCATCCGCCAGCTGCACTTTCGTTCGATAGCATGTTTCGAATCAGCAGCTTGAACGTCCGCTCGCAGGGCGTTGCAAAGCGACGCAGTGGACCGATTTCAAATCGTAATCTTCTAATATTCATTGGCCTTGAAGCATAGCAATAGCAGTATTCTGCATGCGCAATTCGGTGGGAGACTAAATACGCCCAGTCAATTTGGGTGTCTGTCTGGAGGGCATTCTCGATGAGAGTCTACGAGGCGATCGTGAAGGCGCTGGAGGGAGTGGGGGTCGGCGCCGCCTTTGGTGGAGCGGGCGAAAATGCCGCCGGTCTGATGCTTGCCCTCAAACATTCCTCAATCCGCCCCGTCATTACTCGCCACGAACAAGCGGCCTCATTCATGGCTTGCGGCTACGCCATGCATTCGGATCAGTTGGGCTTCTGCTTCGCGACGGCGGGACCGGGCGCGTTCAATCTGTTTTCCGGATTGGCTGTCGCCATGTCGGATTCTTATCCGGTATTGGCCGTTTCCGGCTATGCTTCCCTTGACTGGAAGGGAAAGGGGGCGTTGAACGAAACCTCCGGCACCAGTCGCACTCCAGATTCCCAGGCGATGTTTGCCGCCACCACGAAGAAGTCATTTCTGCTGACGGATGCGGCCAAGACCTGCGACGTCGTCGAGGAGGCAGTCAACCTGGCCTTCGACGGCCGCCCTGGCCCAGTTCACATCCATGTCCCGGAGAACCTGACGCATCATGGCGTTTCCGTTGACAATTTTCGCGCTATCGATCTCCGGCGACGTCCGGTGACGCCGGAGTCCAAGCGGGTGACCGAAGTTGCCCAGCTTCTGGCGGACGCCGTTGCCAAGGACAAGAAGATATTGGCGCTGATCGGCTTCGGCGCTGTTCGCAGTGGCGCGGGGCCGGAGCTGAGGGAGCTTCTGGAGCGCTATCAGATTCCGTTCGCGACGACGCTCGATGGAAAAGGCATCATCTCGGAGCGTCATCCTCTCTCGGTTGGCGTGTTCTGCGACAGCGGCCACAGCGCCGCCTGGAAAGCTTTCCTGCGGGCCGATGTCATCCTTGCGGTGGGGAACTCCTTCGCGCAGCACGCCACCTTCAATTTTCGCGATGATCTTCTGGCCGGCAAGACGCTCATCCATATCAACATCGATATCGGCGAGATCGACAAGGTCTACAAGGCCGATGCCGCCATCATCGGCGATGCAAAACTTGCGGTTGCGGTACTCAACAAGGAGATATCGCCCAAGGCCGCGGCTGTTGCAGCAAGACCCGCCGAGGGGCGCGATTACGACGCGGAGCGGATCGTCCATCTCCTGGATGAAATCCACCCCGGACAGCTTGCGCAATCCCTGTCCAAGCGTTTGCCAAAGAATGCCATCGTCCTTGCGGACGCCGGCGCGCATCTCGCCTGGCTCGGCTATTATCTGGAGCTTTCGCCGGGACAGTTTTTCCGAAAGCCTGGCGGATTCGGACCGATGGCGGGGCATGTCAACGGGGCGCTTGGCGCCAAATGCGCCAATCCCGACCGTCCGGTTATCGTCGGTTGCGGCGATGGATGTTATCTGCTGTCGGGCTTCGAGCTTCTGACCGCCGTTCAGTACGATATTCCTGTCATCTGGATTATTTTCAACGACGGCGAGTTCAAGCTCATCAAGCTTTATCAACTCGAAGCCTATGCGGAATCGGCCCTCGTCGAATTCGGCAATCCCGATTACGTTGCCTATGCCAGGGCTTGCGGCGCGCAGGGATACAGAGTCGAGACAATCGATGAATTTGAAAGCGCCTTCGACGAGGCGCTGGCGCTGGGCAAGCCGGCAATCATCGATGCCCACATCACCAGGCTCGCGCTGCCGCATTACAGCCCTTCGCCGAAAGGGCTTCTTTCCGGCATCGCAGAGATGGTCGAGGATCGGGTCTTGCCGGGTCACAGTGGGCAATAGCCATTTTGGTCGTCGGCGAGACAAGCCGAAATGAGCAGGCGTTTCCTGGTCGCATAGCGGACGGCGACGGGAAACGGGGGAACGTCCGCCTCTTTTGTATCCCATGCAGTCCATCGATGCGATGCGCCGAGGGCCATTGTTCGATGCGTTCACGGAGGGCGAGCGGTAATGGCGTGGAGTGAATCCTATCAAGGAGATGTCGAGGCCGAGCGCCTCCTGTTCGAGCGCCTCGCTCAGGATATGATGCGCGTGCAGTATAAGACGCGCGCCTATGCCAAGGCCGCCGACATTCAGCGCGCCTTTCACAGCAAGGCCGTTTTTGCGGCGATAGATGCTAAACTGACCTTCATAGACGACTTGCCCGATGATCTCAGAGTGGGTTTTGCCGGGCCTGGCAAGAGCTATTCCGCGATACTGCGCCTGTCCAATGCCAGCGGCTACGGTCAACCGGACTATAAGCCCGATCTGCGCGGGCTGGCGGTGCGGATCAATGTCTCGGATCAGGAGCAGCACGATCTGCTGGCGACCAACTTTCCGGTTTCACATGCTCGCGATGCCAAGCAATTCGTTGCGTTCGCCAAGGCGACGGCGGGAGGAGGCTTAAGTCGGCTCCTGGGTGTGATCGGCCTTGCCTTCACCTTCGGACCCTCGGAAACCCTGCGGATGATCCGCAACGTCACGACCGGCCGCAACCGCAAAGTCCGCAGTCTGGCGCTCGAGACCTTCTGGAGCCGCGGCGCGATCTGTTGGGGCGACAAGCTGGCCGTGCGCTATCTATTCCGTCCCGCACCGAATGCGCCACATGCTCCCGATCCGTCCAAGACCGATCCTGGCTATCTCTCCACCGAACTCGCCCGGCGGCTGGAGGTTGGAGACATCCATTACGAACTCTGTCTCCAGCTTTTCGCCGATCCGAAGTCAACGCCAATCGAAGACACGTCCGTCGAATGGACGGAGACCGCCTCGCCTCCGATCAAGGTGGCAGATCTCAAGGTCAGCAAACCGACGACCGGAGACGCCGAAGCCATTGCCAATGCGCGCCTTGTCGACGAACTGGCTTTCAACCCCTGGAACACGACCGACGCCTTCAGGCCGCTCGGCAATCTCAACCGGGCACGCAAGGTGGTCTACGATGCCAGTGCTGCCTATCGCCACAGTTTCCGCTGGACAAGCCCGGTGCCCTTTCGCAACCGGCTGGCAGGAAGTATAGTGCGCCGTGCTTTTCTGGTCATCAATCGCTACATCGCCTGGCATCGGCTGTCGCTGCGGCTGAGCCTGCTCAATCTCGATGCTTTCCGCTATGTCCTGCGTGAAAAGAACCTGATCGGAACGGATCCCGTCGAAGCGCCGCCCGTCGCGCGCCCGACGCCGCCGTCGGCGATTGCCGAAGGCGAGCGGCAAATGCGGACCTATGACGGCACTTTCAATGATCTGTCGGCGCCGCAGATGGGCGCAGTCGGCTCGACTTTTGGCCGCAACCTAGCACCGGTTTTCGCGCCCGAATTGTTCGACACGCCCAATCCGGTGGTGGTCGCGCAGCAACTGATGCATCGCGATACATTCATTCCGGCGCGCTCGCTCAACATCCTCGCCGCCGCCTGGATCCAGTTTCAGGTCCATGATTGGGTCAACCATGCCCGCCATCCACTCGGGAAAAAAGACGTGGTCGTTGGCCTTCCCGCCGGCATGAAATGGACCAGCGAGGTCGGCGGCCAGCCGGAAGACGTGATGCGAATTGCCGGAAACATGGAGATCGCCGGTTATGCCGGCAAGCCGCCCATCTATTTCGGCAACGCCGCATCCCATTGGTGGGATGGATCCGAGGTCTACGGCCCTGACAGCGAGAAGGCGAAGCTGTTGCGGGAGGGACCAAAGATTCGTCTTGTCAATGGGCATCTGCCGGTCGACGTTCATGGCTTCGAGGTTACCGGTTTCAACGAGAGCTGGTGGCTCGGCCTAAGTGCGATGCACACCCTTTTTGCGCGCGAACATAATCTGCTGTGTGACGAACTGCGCCGCCAGTATGGCAATTGGGACGATGAGCGCGTTTATCAGACGGCGAGGCTGATCGTTTCGGCACTGATTGCCAAGATCCATACGGTCGAATGGACGCCGGCGATCCTTGCCACCAAGGCGATCGAAGTCGGCCTCTCCAGCAATTGGAACGGTCCGCCCGCCAATGACTGGCTGACAAGGGCAGGCTTGTGGCTGATAGACCAACATGCGTCCACCGGCATTCCGAAGACGATGCCGGATCACCACGGCACGCCCTATTCGCTGACGGAGGATTTTGTCACCGTTTATCGCATGCACCCGCTGCTGCCTGATGATTATTGCTTCTACGACCACAAGACGGGCGGCAAGATCGCTGACAAGAGCTTCATGGATATCCAAGGCCCAGGCGCCGACGACATCATGCGGCAATACGGCCTTCGCAACACGCTCTATTCCTTTGGCACCGCCCACCCCGGCGCGATCACGCTGCACAACTTCCCTCGTGCATTGCAGGCTTTCACGCGCGACAACGAGATTATCGATCTTTCCGTTGTTGACCTCGTGCGCACACGGCACCGTGGCGTGCCGCGCTACAATGATTTCAGGGCCGGCCTGCACCGGCCACGGATCAAGAACTGGGAGGAATTGTCGACCAATCCGGAAGATGTGCGGCTGATCAAGGAAATCTACGGCGATATCGACCGTGTCGACACGGTGGTCGGCCTATTTGCGGAGCCTCCGCCGACCGGTTTCGGCTTCAGCGACACCGCATTCCGCATCTTCATCCTCATGGCTTCGCGCCGGCTGCAAAGCGACCGTTTCCTGACGGTGGATTTCCGCCCGGAAGTCTATTCGCCCTTCGGGATCGACTGGATCGCCAATAATGGCATGACGAGCCTGATCCTGCGCCACTGTCCTGACCTCGCCTCGATGGTGCCGCGCAATGCCAGTGCCTTTGTGCCCTGGCGGCCGATCCTTCCAGGCGGTGAAAAGCAGGATCTGGAAAGGAAGGCATCATGACCAACATATCCGGAGCAGATGGTTCTTCGCCAGCAAACGCCGCCGCGTCGGAGACTTCGACCGGCAATCGTGGTCTCGACGCGCTTTTCCGCCGGCCGCTCATCGAGGCGATATGGCGCCGTCGCACCCATCGCGTCAGCCAGGGAAGCTCGGTGCTTGCCGGCACCATGAGCTATCAATCGGATCAGCCGCGCGAGCCTCTTTCGGAACTCGAGGAGGCGGTGCTGATCGCCATTACCGGTTCGACCGGGCTTACCATGCCGGACCGGCCCTTCGAGGACCCCGCCACGCATCAGCCGATCATGGCCAAGCCGAACCTCACCATGGAAGGCCGCACCGCCGGCAGCCCCGACAATGCCCAGGGCACGCATTTCTTCATGATCAACGACAGCGGCACCTATTTCATCCGGAAATTGCCGCCACCGCCGGACGGTGAAAAAGCGCTGACGCCGGAGAGATTGATCGCCCGGGCGGCGGAGGCGAAGGTGCGCATTCTCGATCACCGCCTCGATGTGCCGGACGGCAAGCGTGCCTTTCCGGCCTATCTGGATTCCAATCGTTTCCTGTCGAACCAGCCAGGCACGACGATCTTCCTGCCGGTCGTCGACCTTTCCCGGCAATATATCAATGGCATGATGTATCTTCTGACCCAACCGGACGGTGCACGGCCGGCCATCGTCGACGACCGCAACTTCTATCGGCTCGCGGGTGTGAAGCGCTGGGTGGACAAGGGCTTTCTGAATAAGGATATCAAGATACCGCTCGGCGTCATCGGTTCGTTGCGCACGCAGATCGAGGCTGATCTTCTTCTGCAAAATATATTCCTGACTGCCGATGCCATGGGGCTTGGCGCCTGGATCCATGCTTCCATCAGCCCGCCTGTCCTTGTCGGCGATCCGAAATTCCTGAAGACCTATGGTGCGATGCTGGGCTTCGACGTCGTTACGCCGCGCTGGCGCTTGATGGACATCCTGCGATGGCAGATTCCTTTGCCGCGTTATTCCAATCTGCGTAGCAACCCGATCGGACTGCGCTACAAGGGCGAGCACCTGATCAAGGGCATGTCGCCACCCTATTACGACAGCATGGCCGATGCCGTTGCTTTCGTCATCGAGGAGAAGTTCGGCAAGGCCGGCCTTTTCAACGACCAGGCCTTGTTTGCCGAAATCTACAAGGACGATTATGGCAGGCGTTATCTGGCGGAAGCGGCCGTCTACAACGACGACGTCGTCAACTGCGCACGCGACATCTGCACCTACATTTACGAGACGCATGGGCGGTTTCCGGCGCATTGCGACGCGATCCATGTGCCTGGCGTCTGGCTCCAGGCGCATCATGTCGAACTTGGCTACTACGACCGGTACTTCAAAAACGGGCTGACGGACGCCCATCGCTCTCATCGTCAGGACTGGCACTAGAGAAAGGCGCATTCCTGCGCTTGATTGAAATGTGCTGAATATCCGGCGATGTAAAAAGTGATTCGAAGTACAAGTGATAGTTTTATATAGTGCTGCTTTCACGCAATATGGGGAGGTCGAGATGAACGACTTATGCGTGATATTAACGGGAGCTGCGATGTTAAGCTCCGGTTTCTGTGCAGGCGTCGCCAGCGCTCATGGATTTAGTTCCGAGTATTTTGTTTTCGTTGATCCGATCGTGGAGTCGAGTTCCGGCAGTGACGGTTTGGTCACCCGGCGACTTGCGATTCCCGCGCAGGCGAATGATTGCAAGGTAGAGAACTACGGCGACATTCGTAGCGAATGGTCAACGGGCCGCGCAGTTGCCGATAGTGAATCCGGTCGCAAACCGTTTATGTGGCCCTGGGCATCGTCGCCAGCCCAGGACAGCTCGGCCAAGAAGAAAAAGCCGTGGCACGGAAACCGTAATGACGACACCTATGGTGGGCGATCAGGCAATTCCGGCAGCGGTAGTATGGGTGGTAGCGGCACGAGCAGCGCCGGCAGTATGGGCGGTGGTAGCACCAGTGGAGGCACCAACGCAGGCGGCGCCGGTAACACGGGTGGTAGCGGCACGAGCAACGCCGGCAGTATGGGCAGTGGAGGCACCAACACAGGCGGTTCCGGTGGCATGGGTGGCAGCGGCACGGGCGGCAGCGGAAATATGAAGTGAGGTAAAGCCGGCGTTTGGCGGAGGCCCGGGTGGCAGCCGCACACAGGATGGTTGTCCCGATCGAGAGCACACGGGGAAGCTATCTGCGCTGGTCGACATTGGCCACGGAGCGAGCATTTGGGGCATGAGTGAGAATTGGGCGATCTGCATAGGGATAAATCGCTACGATAATTTGAAACCGCTCGAGTACGCCCAACAGGATGCTCAAGCGATGAGCGATTTTTTTCGCGCTTCAGCTCATTTCAGCCAGGTTTATTATCTGGCTGAGGACGCGCCGCCACTCCCTTCGGATTTCGGAAGCCCGCTGCAATCTCGTCCGACATTCGGCAATCTGATGCGTTTTCTGCGCGTGCGTTTCGAACAGCCATTCCTCCGGCCGAGTGACAATCTCTGGTTTTTCTTTGCAGGCCACGGGCGGCGGGAGCGAGAGCAGGACTATCTGCTGCCGATCGATGCCGATCCCGGCAATGTCGAGGAGACAGGAATCTCGGTGCAACATATAGCCGAGCGATTGAAGCACTGCGGCGCGGACAATGTCATCCTGCTTCTCGATGCCTGCCGCAATGAAGGCGCACGCGACGGGCAAGGCCTCGGTCTCGACAGGCAGCAGGGCGCCGTTACCGTCTGCTCGTGCAGTCCTTCGGAATTCTCCTACGAGATTGCAGAACTTGGTCACGGTGCCTTTACCTATGGGCTGCTCGAGGGGCTCGGCTTGGAAGGTCCACAAAATTGTGCCACGGTCGAGCGGCTCGACAACTATCTGAAATTCGCTGTCCCCGATTTGTGCCGTAAATACGGCAAGCCTCGCCAGACACCCTCGACCTTTGTCGAGCCGCTTGCCAAGCGCCACTTCATCTTGCTTCCGGCGCGTGCGCTACCCGAAGATCTGGAGCCGCTGAAGCTCGAAGCGCTGGAGGCCGAAGCGAACGGCAATCTCGCCGAGGCTGAACAATTGTGGTGGCGCATCAATGCCGTTGCTCCGGCAGATGCGCAAACCAGAGAGGGGATCAGGCGCGTCACTCTGAAGCAGCCCGGTGGACACGTTGGCCCACCCGCATCGATCGCGAACAGATCGACTATGCAGCATTCCGCCACGGTTCCGCGACGGACGCTTCTTTACGGGATTGGTGCGGCCGGTCTTGTTGCCACGATCGGAGCGGGGGCATGGGTTGCCCGGAACCGGGGAAAACTGCGGCCCTCGCCGATACGCGCCGAAACGGTGCCGGTGACGACCGTCAACGACGAGGGCACGCTGTTTGATACGCGTTGGGAGACGGTCGAAACCTTCAGTCAGCCAGTCGATGCGGAAAACGACATCGAATTCAGCCTGCTGCCGGCCCACAGCTTCAAGATGGGTTCGCCTGATGGCGAGCTGTTGCGCATCGGCCAGTTTGAGCAGCAGGTCGATGTCACCGTCGGCCGCATCGCCGTCAGCCGGACGACGATTACGCAGCGAATATGGCGTGCCGTGATTGCTGCCTATCACGAACAGACCGGCCTTTCGCTACCAATGGCACCATCCTCATTTCCGGGCGACGACCGCCCTGTGGAAACCGTTACCTGGCTGCAGGTGATGGAGTTCTGCGCCAGGCTCTCCAAATTGACCGAGCGCGTCATCCGATTGCCGAGCGAAACCGAGTGGGAGCGCGCCTGCAGGGCGGACACGCTGACGGCCTTCCACTTCGGGTCGACACTGACCCCGGCGCTTGCCAATTACTGCGGTACGGGCGGCGCGGTCTGCGGAATGAGTTTCGGCGAGAACGTCTCTCGCGCCAGCTATGCCGACGTTGCCTATCCCGATGGCGCCTATGCCAAAGGCCCGCGAGGCACCTTCTACGGATCAACGAAGCCCGTTCGATCCTACCCACCCAACCGTTATGGACTCTTCGAGATGCATGGGAATGTCTGGGAACATTGCCTCGACAATTGGAATCCCGACGTGCGATCGATACCCCATGATGGTCGGCCGTTCATCGACGCTGATTCCTCTACCCGCGTTCTTCGAGGCGGATCTTTCTCGCATAATCCGGCGATTTGTCGCTCGGCATATCGGGACTGGATGAAGGAGACGACGGCGGGATGGGAGGGGCGTGTCGGTTTCAGGGTGGTTTGCGAGGTCTGAGCCGCGGGGAAATAGGTTTTCTCGAGCGTGTCCGATGACGGATGAACAAGGAGCGCCTGACATGAACAGAGAAATTACTTTTATTACCAACGCAGCTCCAACACCCGGCTTAGCAACCGGACCCATCGTTGGTGACCGGGGTGCGCGGGGTGGCGATGACGTCGGCGGCGGTTTCGGCTCCGTCCTCGGGTCCCCGTTCAAGGCGGTCAGACTTGGCGCCGACGCGCTGAAAGAGCAGATGACCAATCTGCTTGAAGTGGTTCAACATGTCTTCGATCAGTCACCGAGCCGATTGGGACTGATGCTCGACGAAGTCGAGCTCTCGGTTGAGATCAGCTCGGAGGGAGAGGTTCGTGTGTTTGGCAGCGGCGGAAAGTTGGGTGGCAACGGCGGGATCAAATTAGTCTTCAAGAGAGGAGAGCTCCCCGTCGCTACGCAACATCCGATCGGCGATGCTGGAATTGCGAAGAGCAATCCCCAGTCATAGCGACAATGGGCTTGTGGGGCTTGTCCATCGAAGGGCGCCCGCCTGACAGCCGCGATGTGCAGACCGTCGGGATCGTCAAGCGCGGTCGGTGCCCTCGCACATGCCGATCGAGATCGCATTCGGGATGCCAGGGTTTGAGGCCCAGCGGCCGTTGTCAACAGCGGTCGACCAGATGCCAGTCGCCGGTTCGAATCCTTTCAAAGCCACCATGGACTATCTCGTATGAGAGATAGTCCTCGATGAATGGCTTCGCCAGTCGACCTGCGATAAGATGTGCGGGAGGGGCCATCACGGTCAGCGGGGAGGGGCATGGAGCGCCGTCTTGCAGCAATTCTGATCGCTGACGTCGCAGGTTACAGCCGCCTGAGCCAGATCGACGAGGAAGCGACGCGCCGCAGCTTTAAGACCGACCTGGATGATCTCATCGAGCCCAGAATTGCTGAACATCACGGCCGGCTGGTCAAGACGATGGGCGACGGCCTGCTCGTCGAGTTTCATAGCGTCGTCGACGCCCTGCAATGCGCCATCGCGATCCAGCGGGAGAAGGCGAAGCAGAACCCGGCCTCCGGTGACGCCATACCGCTGCGGTTCCGCATCGGGGTCAATCTCGGCGACATTATCGTCGAGGGCGAGGATATTCACGGCGATGGCGTAAACATCGCCGATCGCATGCAGACGCTAGCCGAACCGGGCGGCATCGCCATCTCCGGTACGACATACGATCAGGTGAAGACGAAGATCGATGCGAGTTTCTTTTCGCTCGGGCGGCAGAAAGTCAGAAGCATTGCCGAGCCAATCCGGGTCTACAGAGTTGTTTTCGATCCGGCTGCGGCCCGCCGGTTTCCGCGATGGTCCCAGCGCGGGCGCCGCGGCGCGATCCTGACCGTCGCACTGTCCCTGATTGCCGGCTGCGGTGCTTACCTGTGGCAGAGACTGGATATAGGTGAGACGCCTGCATTCGTCCGTCGCTTCGCTTATCCTCTGCCAGATAAGCCTTCGGTCGCCGTCCTTCCTTTCATCAACGTCAGCGGCGATTCAGAACAAGATCATCTGGCCGAGGGGCTGACGGACGATCTGATTACCGAACTTTCCAAAGTGTCGGGGCTTTTCGTCATCGCTAGGCATTCGGTCTTTGCGTTGAAGGGCAATGCGGGCAAGACGGAGGACGTGGCAGCGGAGCTCGGCGTGCACTATCTGCTCGAAGGCACGCTGCAGCGAGCGGGGCCACAGTTGCGGATCAACGTCAAACTGATCGACGCGCTGACGGGGCTCTCCATGTGGGGGGAACGTTACGACCGACAATATGCTGATCTGTTTGCAATTCAAGACGATGTGACCGGCAAGATCATCTCGGCGTTGAAGGTGGAGCTCAGCGAAGGCGAGCGCACCCAGATCGAGAAGATCCCAAGCGATAACCTCGAGGCCTACGACTATTACATGCGCGCGGAGCACGAAGGGTTGCTCTACAGCGACGTGGAGACCTATCGCCGGACGCTTTCTTATTACCAGAAGGCGATCGATCTCGATCCGGATTTCGCCGACGCGCATGCCGGTATCGCACGCGTCGCAGTCGATGTCTGGCGCAACGATTACAATTTTCTCTGGTCGGCGGCGGTGGCGCGCAAGATCGCCTATGACGCGGCGGGGCAGGCGCTGAAGCTCGACCCGAACAATGCGCGCGCTCATACCGTGCTCGCCTTGTTGCAACTGGTCGACGGGAGGGAGGCAGAAGCCCGAGAGTCGGCAAACCGGGCTGTGGCGGCCCAGCCGAACAGTGCTGAAGCTGCTGGTAACTTAGCGCTGATCCTATCCCAAACAGGAAACCATGACGAGGCCATTGCCGAAATCGACCGGGCGCTCAGGCTCGATCCGTCGCCATCGCCGAGCTTCCAGCTGTTGGCGGGCATCGTTCTCTACACGGCGCGAGACAATGGCCGTGCCGTCCCTCTGATAGAAGCGGCGCGCGACGCATTGCCGAACGTCGAACCAGCGCGCGAATATCTGACGGCGGCCTATGGCTTTGATGGCGACCGGGTACGCAGCGCGGCGGAGAAGACCAAGCTTCTGGAACTCTTTCCGGAAAGCAATCTCGCCTATTACGAATATCTCTACGACTACTGGCGTCCCGCCGACCTGGAACACCATCTGACCGGGCTGAAGGCTGCGGGCATTCCGGCATGGCCTTTCGGATTTGTCGGGAACGATGCCGATCAGCTCGGCGAGAAGGCACTGCGCGATCTCATCGACGGAAAGACCTGGGCCGGAAAACACAAGAACGGAACGGCCTTCGTCCAGTATTTCGACAAGGCAGGCAACACCGCCTACAGGAGCGCCAATACCAATATTACCGGCACGGTTGACGTGAAGGGAAGCAGGCTGTGCGAAAGGTTTAGCGGTTACTTCCTGGATCGTATGGTCTGTGGGCAGGTCTACCGGAACAGGGACGCCGGACAGCTCGACGCCCAATATGTCCACGTGACCCCCCAGGCACTGATGTTCTTTTCGCCGGCGCCATGAGGTCAGTCTGCCGGCATGTGCTGCCAGTCCTTTTGCATTTTGTCCGAAATCAGCGTGTTCTGCACTTCCGACCAGTGTTTCTTGGAGTCGACGACCTTTGTCGGCTTTTTCTCGAAGCCGTCGGCGGCGCCCGGATCGTAACTCAGGTACAGCTTGCCATCGATGATGCGCCAGGCATTCGGGTCGATATTGGTGGTCACCGTGCCGAATGAAACGCCGTCTGCGCAATAACCGCCGTATTGCGGCGCGTATTTGCCGGGATCGGCGATGAACAGGTCACGGTTCTTGGCGCTGGCGAAATGCCACTCTGCACCCAGCCAGCGGTGCGAATAGGCCGCGGATCCCTCCACAGCCTTATTTTCAACGAAATATGCCACCGGATCGTATCCCTTGATCGCGACGTCACCAAAATAGCCGGTGTTGACCAGCTCCTCGGCGCAGACCGGTGCGGCAAAGGCGATTGCCAGGCCTGCGAGGATCAGCGCGGCGGGTCCTGTCTGTTTGCGAGACATGTTATCAGTCCTCCCTTTTCGGGCAGTGAATATGGCGCTATTGGCGCTTGGTGCATTCGGCAAAAAGCCAGTCGCCGACGAGATCAGCCTTTTGGCAGACCGCTCCGGCTTTCAGCAGCAGTTCGACGGTATCCCAGTGGGACCGCCATCCGGCCTGGGTCAACGGCGTGTAGCCATTACGTTCCTTCGCTTCTAGGTCGGCCTTGTGCGCCACCAGGAAGGCAACCACATCGGCTTGTCCTTCCTCCGCCGCAGCATGCAGCGGCGACATGTGATAGAAGTTCTTATCGTCATTGACTTTAGCACCTTTCGACACGAGCAGCTCGACCACGTCGAGATGTCCGCCGTAGGCCGCGGCGTGCAGAGCGGTAAGGCCGCCTTTGTTGCGGCATTCGATATCGGCGCCGTTTTCCAGCAGAAGTGCGACGATATCCTTCTGCCCGGCGAGCGCAGCAATTAGCAGGGGCGGTTCACCAGACTCGTTCGGTGCGGCGATATCAATGCCGGCCGCGATCAATTGGGCCACGCGTTCCCGGTCGCCGGTCCGGGCCGCGTCATGCAGCGGCCCTGCATAGACGAGCGGCGTCCAGAGTAGAAGGCATGCTATAAATCCGCTGACGACCCTCATCGCGTACCTCGTCCAGCAGGACGGCCTCACCGGCGCGAAAGAACATAACCTATCACAAATACGTCATCATAATCAAGAAATCGCGCAAGCCCGAGCTTAGACAATCACAGTGTGAAGGCGTTGCGGCCATCACTACTTAACATGCGGCAAGAAGAGTTGAGATGGAGACATAATCGAGTACGGGCTGCATTCCTGAACTACAATAGCGCTGCTTTATATTACAATGCTGAAACGGCTGCGCTGAAAAATGTCTGATATTTAGACTGATTCCGAGGGAACGCAGCCACCACCAATCTTTCTTCGGTTCATGGGTCCCATAAATCATTGTTATCCCAGGAAATCGAGATGACGGGCAGTCGGTTCGGTCCCCATCAAGGCGAGCGATGGCGCTTGCCTCATAGCCGTGTTTCACGTTCACGAGTCAGCAGGCACGTGGCCTGGCTTCGCAATTACGATCCACAGGCCTCTGATGCAGAGATCGGAGCACGGATTGGGGGCCAAAAGCGACGTCAGCACGCTGGAAATGACTAGGCGTTGAAGTTCGGCCGTTTGCCGGACTCAATATCCTGTGGAGGGCGGCCGGCTCGTGCCGCAATGCGCACACGTTCCTCACTAGGATCTCTATGCTCTCGCGAATCGCTTCAATGTTCCTTCCCGCAAGCGGCAGGCGATTGCGATTGAGAATGCAATTGATCCAATGGAGTCCTTCATGGCCGACATCCGCACACCAGTTTCCGAGGTGATACCGAAGATTTCCGTCGTCGGTGTCGGCGGCGGCGGCGGCAACGCCATCAACAATATGATCGCGGAAGAGCTTCAGGGCGTCGAATTTATCGCGGCAAATACGGATGCACAGGCGCTCGCGACGTCGAAGGCGAGCAGGCGCATTCAGCTTGGTGCACAGGTGACGGAAGGTCTCGGCGCGGGCTCCTTGCCGGAAATCGGACGCGCCGCCGCTGAGGAATCCATTGATGAGATCATGGATCATCTTCAGGGTACGCACATGTGCTTCATCACGGCGGGAATGGGTGGCGGCACCGGCACGGGCGCTGCCCCGATCATCGCTCAGGTCGCACGGCAGGCGGGGATTCTCACGGTGGGCGTCGTCACCAAGCCCTTTACGTTCGAAGGCAACCGACGCATGCGCACCGCCGACGAGGGTATCGAGCGGCTCCGCGAAAGTGCGGATACCGTCATCGTCATTCCCAATCAGAACCTGTTTCGTATTGCGGATGCCACGACCACCTTCGCCAATGCTTTTGTGACCGCGGACCGGGTCCTGTATGCCGGCGTCAGCTGCATCACGGATCTGATCATCAAGGAAGGTCTCATCAATCTCGACTTCGCCGACGTCAAATCCGTTATGCGTGGAATGGGTCGAGCGATGATGGGAACAGGCGAGGCGACAGGACCAGGCCGTGCACTAAGAGCCGCTGATGCCGCCGTTGCCAACCCGCTTCTGGATGACATGAGCATGAAGGGCGCGCGGGGCGTGCTGATCTCCATTTCCGGCGGGACTGATATGACGTTGTTCGAGGTCGATGAGGCCGCCAGTCGCATACGCGACGAAGTCTTCGATGATGCCGATATTGTTGTTGGAGCGATCTTTGACAGAAACCTCGATGGCGTGTTCAGGGTATCGGTCGTTGCCACCGGGCTGGAAGGTCTCGTGGCGCCCGGTGGTCAGTCCGCAGGGCGTCAGTGAGCCCCTGCTCCCCCACCGGGAGAGGGCTTGCGGGCAAAGAGGACGGCGACTGCGGCTGTTGCCAATAGAATGCCGATCACGGCAAACGTATCGCTGAAGCCCATGATCAGTGCCTGCCGTTTGACGATGCTGCCAAGCGCGACCGTCGCCTTCTGTGCGGCAAGGGCATGATCCGAGACGCCATGCGACAGGAAATAATTGGTCACCTGCGTCAGCCGTTCCCGTACCTCGTCGCGTGACAATGTCACCGACTGGCCGATGATGTTGGAGTGGAACTGCTCGCGCTTGGTGAGTACCGTGCCGAGCGTCGCCGTTCCAACGGCGCCGCCAAGATTTCGCAGCATGTTCGTAAGACCCGATGCTGCGGCGGCGTCAGCCGCGGCGATGCCGGCGGTTGTGATCGCGGTGATCGGTGTGATGACCATGGCCTGGCCGATGGCGCGCACGATATTCGGGATCCAGAACTGATCGCCGGCTGTATCGGCCGAAAGCGTCACGTTCATGAAGCAGCTTATCGCGAAGATTGCGATGCCGAGGAAGCCGATATAGCGGACGTCGAAACGCTTCATCATCATCGGCACCAGCGGAATGAGGATGAGCTGCGGCAGACCGGTCCAGGCAAGCACATTACCGATCTGCTCAGCATTGTAACGCTGCACCTGGCCGAGATATTGCGGCAGGATATAGACCGAGCCGAAGAGGGCGAAACCGACCAGGACGTTGACGAGAACGCCGATGCCGAAATTGCGCTGCTTCAAAAGCCGCAGCTTCACCAGCGGGTTCTGGACGGTCAGCTCGATCCAGATGAAGGCGCTGAGCGAGACGACAGCGATGGCGCTGAGTTTCAGGATGAAGGGCGAGGAGAACCAGTCGTCCTTGTTGCCTTCCTCAAGCACGGTCTGCAGCGCTGAAAGTCCGATCGCCATCGTCACGATCCCAGCCCAGTCGCCCTGCTTCAGAAGACCGAGCCGCATCGGCCCTTTATCGAGCGTCAGCGCAAGGGCGATCGCCATGATGGCGCTTGGCAGGGCATTGATGAAGAAGATCGTCTGCCAGCCGTAATTTTCCGTCAGATAGCCGCCGATGGTCGGGCCGATGGCCGGGGCGACAGTGACTGAGAGCGCAAAGAGGGCAAGCCCGGTCGGCTGCTGCGCCTTGGGCAGCTTGGTAAGGATCATGGTGAATGCCATCGGGATCAGCACGCCGCCGGCAAAGCCCTGCAAGCCGCGCAGCACGATCATCGTGCCGAGATCATGCGCAAAGGCACAGGCAATCGAGAACAGCGGAAACAGGATCGAGTTCACCAGGATATAGCGGCGAAACGAGAAGACGTTGCTGAAGAAAGCCGTCAATGGAATGACGACGATCTCGCCGATCAGATAGGAGGTCGAAATCCAGGCGCCGTTGTCGACGCCCGTGCCGATGCCGCCTTCAATATCGAGAAGCGAGGCATTGGTGATCTGGATGTTGAGAATGGCCATGAAGGCGCCGATCATGCCGGCGAGTACAGCAATCCATTCTCTGGTGCTGGCCCTCGCACTCGGCTGTGGGACGGCGGTGGCTGCGATGGTGGACATGGTTCAATACTCCTCATCCCTCACCGTTCACGCGCCGTGGCTCTGACCGGCCGTCTTGATGTCGATGCTCGGTTGAACCGACATGCCGGGGCGCAGATCGCCCGATGTGGCGCTGTCGGCATCGAGGACGATCTTGACCGGGATACGCTGCACGACCTTGGTGAAATTGCCCGTGGCGTTGTCTGGCGGCAGCAGCGCGAATTCCTGGCCGCTGGCGGGCGCCAGGCTGTCAACATGGCCGTGATAGGTCCGGCGGGGGAACATATCGACTTCGATGTCGACCGGCTGACCGGCGTGCACGTCAGTCAACTGGGTCTCTTTGTAATTGGCGATTATATAGGCGGCTGATGTCGGCACCACCGACATCAACTGTGTGCCTGCCTGCACATACTGGCCGACGCGAAGTGTGCGGTTGCCGATGACGCCGTCGAGCGGTGCGGTGATCGCCGTATAGGATAGATTGAGTTCGGCCTGGCTTTGGACGGCCTGGTCATGGGCGAGCGTTGCCTTAGCCTGCGCCAGTTGCGCCTTCAACAGATCGACCTGCTTGGTGGTGGCAGCAAGCGATGCCGTGTCGCGGTCGATCGCAGCGCGGGCGGCGGCGATCTGTGATGCGGCTTGCTGTGCGGTTTGTACCGCAGCGTACCCGTTGACCGAGAGGCTCGCATAACGCTTGTCGTTCTGTTCGGCAAAGGTCTCGTTGGCCTTGTCGACATCGACGGTCGCCTGGGCGGCGGCGATCAACGACTGCTGCATCTCGAGGGACGCCTGCTTGGCCTCGACATCCGCTTGAGCGGCTGAGACGTCGGCCCTGGCCTGATCCAGCGCCGTCTTGAAGTCGCGGTCGTCAATGCGGGCAAGCACCTGCCCTGTCTTAACCGTCTGATTGTCGTTGACGACGACATCGGTGATGTAGCCGGAAATCTTCGGCGCAATCGCGCTGTTGTCGGCCTGCACGTAGGCATCGTCGGTCGATACCTGGAAGCGGCCGACCGTCCAGTAGTTATGACCGTAATAGGCGGCGGCAGCGATGACAGCGAGCGCAGTGGCTCCGAGCAGGAATGACTTGCCGCGTTTCGGCGCCGGCTTTTCCTCAGCGGCGATACGCGCCAGTTCGGCCGAGACATCCGGCTTGCCGGCGTCCATGGTCGGGGCCTCGGCGACGGGTGCCTGCTTGCTTGCACTCAATACGTGAACCTTGTTTTCCACTGCTGTTTCTCCGGATAGGCCGATCGTCTTGGGAGGGCGGATAGCCCCGCGAAAATTCTCGGACGGATATTTAGGAAACTTGATATTTTCCAAAATATGCGCTATAAAATGGAAGTCAATAGGAATTTGGAAAATCAACATGGTCGAAATTCAATTAATTGAGAAGCGGTCGAGAGGCCGCCCCCAAATCCGGTGCGACGACGATACGAAAAGCGTGATCATCGAGGCGGCCGACGCTCAATTCCGGGAAAACGGCTATGCGGCCGCAAGCATCAGTGCGATCGCGCAAACGGCCGGCGTCTCGACGAAGACGCTCTACAGGCTCTTCCCGACCAAGGCGGATTTGTTTTCCAGCATCATTTCCGATCGCATCGATCGGTTTTTCCTGGCACTCGACCAGTCGACGCTCGCGACGATGGATCTGCGGCAGGGGCTGGAGCGGCTGCTGACGACCTACGGCATGTTGACGATGTCGGACGATACAGTCGACATGACCCGTCTCGTTATCGCAGAATCCGACCGCTTCCCCGAGATCGCCACAAGCTTCTATGAGACCGCTATCGTCGGTTCCAATGCCGTCATGGAGAAATGGCTGACAAGGCAGGCCGAGCGCGGGTTGATCAAGCTCGAGGATCCGCACATGGCCTCGGGCATGCTGCGCGGAATGATGATCATGGAGCCGCAGCGCGCCGCCATCCTGCGTCAACGGAAGCCGGCTGGTATCGAGGAGATCGCCCAGCGCGCGCGAATTTGCGCCGACATCTTCCTGAAAGGATGCGAGGTCTGACCTGTTGGGCTTCGTCTGATCCCGGAAAACGCTTCTCGCTTGTTCGAAGCGATGCGTTGTCATTGCAAGAAGTTGCCTCAAACAACAAAAGAACGCGCCAAATAGCAAGAATACACCGCCACGTTTGATATAATCTGCAGCGCAAGGCTCGTGAAACCGATGGAGGAGACGTCTCATGACTGCGCCGCACCCGCCGAGAACCCATATCGGCAATCATGCCCTGCATCCCGAAACACAGATGCTGAACTACGGTTATGATCCTGAGCTCTCCGAAGGTGCCGTCAAGCCGCCGGTCTTTCTGACTTCGACCTTCGTCTTCAAGTCCGCGGAAGACGGCCGCGATTTCTTCGACTACGTCTCAGGCCGTAAGGAACCGCCAGCGGGAAGGGGGGCCGGACTCGTCTATTCGCGCTTCAACCATCCGAACAGCGAGATCGTCGAGGACCGTCTGGCAGTCTACGAGCGGACGGAAAGCTGTGTGCTGTTCTCGTCGGGCATGTCGGCTATCGCCACCACGCTTCTTGCATTCGCTCGACCGGGTGATGCGGTGCTGCATTCGCAGCCGCTTTACGGCGGCACGGAGACGCTGCTTGCCAAGACATTCGCCAATCTCGGCGTTTCCGCCGTTGGCTTCGCGGATGGTGTCAACGAAGCATCGGTGCAGGCTGCGGCAGAGGAGGCCATGGCCAAGGGCCGCGTCTCTGTCATCCTGATAGAAACGCCTGCCAATCCGACCAACAGCCTCGTGAATGTCGCGATGATCCGCAGGGTTGCCGACGCAATCGGCGAGAAGCAAGGCCATACGCCGATCATCGCCTGTGACAACACGCTGCTCGGGCCGGTATTCCAGCGGCCGATCGAGCACGGCGCAGACATCTCGCTCTACTCACTGACGAAATATGTCGGTGGGCACTCGGACCTGATCGCCGGTGCCGCGCTCGGCCGCAAGGCGGTCATGAAGCAGGTGAAGGCGCTGAGAGGCGCGATCGGCACACAGCTCGATCCGCATTCCTGTTGGATGCTCGGGCGCTCGCTCGAAACGCTGCAGATCCGCATGGAGCGCGCGAACAGCAATGCAAAGGCAGTGGCCGATTTCCTGCGGGAGCATCCCAAGGTCGAGAGTATTCACTACCTGTCTTACAGCGACCCGAAATCGCCTGTCGGCCAGACATTCGCCGCCCAGTGCACCGGCGCAGGCTCCACCTTCTCCTTCGACATCAAGGGTGGCGAGCCGTCCTCGTTCAAGTTCCTGAACGCCTTGACGATCTTCAAACTCGCCGTCAGCCTCGGCGGAACGGAGTCCCTGGCCTCCCACCCGGCGACGACGACGCATTCGGGTGTGCCGGTGGACGTGCGCCAACGCATCGGCGTGCTTGAATCGACGATCCGGCTTTCGATCGGCATCGAACATCCCGACGACCTGATTGCCGATCTGGCGCTGGCGCTTGACGAAGCTTGAAGGACAAGGCGGCCAAAGGCGCCGCCTCTGCCACTTGGCGCGTTCTAGTATTGCTGGAGCGAAAAAAAGAGGGCGTCACGACGCCACTGTCGTGCTTCCGGCCGGGCGGGCCTATGAGCTGGAATAGCTCATCCGACCTCCGCGGCTGTGTTCATCGAGAAAATACTAATTTCCGTCAACGCTTCCCTATCGTTGCCCACCTGCCTGCAGATCCGCCTCATCGGCAAGAATGGCGGCGGCCTCGTTCAGCAGGACGTCCTTTGCGTTCTTGCGGGCTTTTTCAATGGCAATATCGGCACTCAGGCTGCGCTCGTTCGCCTGCAGGCCATCGTCTTCGCCTGTATCCACACCATCGTTTATCTGCTCGCGCGACTTCAAACGCTTTGCCTGAGCGGTCATTTCACTGCGGCGTTCGGTTTCATTGAGTGAAATAACCTTTTTCTCGCGCTGCGCCTTCAGTTCGCCGATATCTTCCACAAAGCGCTGGAAATCCGGATCGTTCTTTATCCGAGCATCGTGGCGGCTTTGCAGCTGCGGCAGCAATGCCTTTATATCACCGTCAGGCGCATAGTTCGCCGGCTTGACCTGCGTCCACGGCAGAGCATTGTCATAGCTTGCCTCACCAAAACTCTTAGGGTCGGAAAGACCCGGCAAGCTGATGTCAGGCGTCACGCCGCGCAGCTGTGTCGTGCCGCCATTGACACGGAAGAACTGGGCAACCGTCAATTTCAGCTCGCCGAATTTCGGCTTGATGTTGTGAGCCACCTGGTCAAGATTGACTACGGTCTGCACGGTGCCTTTCCCAAAACTGGGTTCTCCGATAATCACGCCTCGACCGTAGTCCTGTATCGCAGCGGCAAAAATCTCGGACGCCGACGCCGAGCCGCGATTGATCAAAACTCCGACCGGACCAGTCCAGGCAGGTACGGGAAGATCATCGCTCTCCACGTTGACCTTGCCGCCTGCATCGCGCTGCTGAACCACCGGGCCTTTGCCGACAAACAGACCTGTCAAATCGATCGCCTCGGATAAGGAACCGCCGCCGTTGTTGCGCAAGTCGACCAGAACGCCGTCGACGTTGTCTTGCTTCAGTTCAACGAGAAGCTTGGCGACATCGCGGCTTGCGCTTCTATAGTCCTTGTCGCCTTTTCGTCGCGCTTCGAAGTCTTCATAAAACGCCGGCAGGGTAATCACTCCGATTTTACGAGTGGCGTCGCCATCCTTTACCGAGAGGATGGTCTTCTGGGCAGCTTGCTTTTCCAGGCTGATCTTATCGCGCACGAGGCTGATGAGGCGATGTTTGCCGTCCGGTCCGGCATCCGCCGGCAAGATGTCCAGGCGCACGATGGAATCTTTTGCGCCCCGGATCATTTGGACGATCTCATCAAGGCGCGTCCCCACAACTTCCTTTATCGCGCCGTTCTCGCCCTGGCCAACACCGGTAATGCGGTCACCGACCGCAAGCTTGCCGGACAATTGCGCCGGGCCACCAGGCACAAGCTCACGGATCGTCGTGTAGTCATCTCTTTCCTGCAATACGGCGCCGATACCAACCAGCGACAGCTTCATGGAAATATCAAACTCAGCCGAAGCGGTCGCGCCAAAATAGTCGGTATGCGGGTCAACCGACGTTGTATAGGCGTCCATGAATGACTGGAACACATCGTCGCTCTTGTACTTGTAAGCGCGCTCAAGGGAGTTTTCGTAGCGTTTGTCGAGCGTATCGCGAATGGCAGCGTCGGCTTTGCCCGCCAGTTTCAAGCGCAGCCAGTCGCTCTTGACGCGCTTGCGCCACAGTTCATTGCTTTCCGCCTCAGATTGCGGCCAAGGCTCCTTGTCGCGCAGCAAGGAATAGTCTTCCTGTACGCTGAAATCGAAACCCTGCTTGAGCAGGCTGCGCGCGTAGTTCATGCGGTCGACAACGCGCTGCTCATAGACATTGAAAATGGTAAACGGGATCTGCAAGTCTTCGCGGTTGATGGCATCGTCAATCTTGGCGCTGTCGGCCATGAACTTGTCGATATCCGCCTTCAGGAAGAGGACACGGTCCGGATCCAGAGACTTGATGAACCGGTTCATGATCCTGGCCGACAAGGCATCATCAAGCGGCACCGGCTTATAGTGGAAACGCGTCAGAAATTGTGCGCTCAAATGAGCTGCTTGCGCCTGCTGCTCTAGCGGCGCCAGAACTGGCGGTGAACCGGTTTCCAGCGCATATGCCGACGGGGCAATTGCCAGGAACATGCAGAGGAAACCATATTGTATACGCATTAAGCTTTGACCCGATTCTCAACGTTGAGTGTTCAATGTATGATGTTCGTGGAGCAATTATGGTTTTTTGGCAACTAGACGGATGCACTCCGTCCGCAAAGATTCCTGAATGCCCCCACAGGCGACGTAGGTTTGAGGATCGATTTGGTTGCAGAGGTCATCGATTAAGACTTTTCGGCGTCTGCTTTGAAATGCTTATCATGCGTCGGTCCGGTTTGAAATTATAGAGGAATGAAAACCGCAGACGCTATGGCCGGAGCGACGGGGACGCCACCTCAAGAGCGCATTGTCAGACCTCCATCACATCTTCGAAGGCTTCCGGAAAATTTTCCCGCGCCAGCTTTTCGTTGATCACGAGCATCGCATCGTAAGAGATCGGATCGAAATCCTTGTCGGCCGCCACTACCTCACGTCCAAAGAGCAAGTTCAATCGGGCAGCGTCCAAATTGCCACGCGCGAAAGGCTCGGCACCGAAATAGTGCCAGAGCGCATGCAGGAACGCTGCATCGACGCGGTGTTCCGAAGAGCCTGGCCGGGCACGGCGGGGTAGGCTCTTGATCGGGGTAACGCCCTTGGAGTTCGCGCGGCGAATGGTGAATTGAATGCCCGTTCCCGGCATGCCGGATGGAAAGCCGCGGTACTTCGTCATCTCTGGAGGCTTGGCCATCGCTCATATTCCTTCTGCGCTATAGAATGCGTCGGTGTCTTGTCCCATGCCCGGGCAAGCCGATGGAGAGGGCTGCAGGGCCGCTCTCCATTGCAATCGCTATCTCCCCCGTCAATCCCCTCGTCACGTTGTTGCGTGTCACCGCAAAAGAAGTCTAGCTCTTGTTCCTACACAAGTCTCGACCGTTCGCTTCCCCGATCCTCTTGATTTCCGCCAGGAGGGAGTGGACCCCTGGAGCTGGCCATGGGAGCCTTCCAAACTAGGCCGCCGCAACTTTTGTATTCTATGAAGCCTGAATGCCTCAATCCTGAAATCCTCGGCCGTCATACGCACCGAAGCCGCTTCTCAGCTTAAATAGCAACTGGCCGGCACCGTTCTCAAATCAGGCGGGAGATGAACCGTCTGAAATCATTGGCGTGCAATTCTCACGGTCACGCGCGACAGCCGGGTGTCGGCCCAAGCGCGGCGAGTTTTCGCTTGGGCCGACGGTCAGGGCATTGATGAGGTCAATGGTGCGCGATCGATGGGCAGGAGCCCTTGACGCCCTTGTCGGATGACCTGGGAAACCCATGATGAGGCAACTTGGCGAAGGCAATGATGAGCCCTGGTGCCGACGCGTTACGCAGCCGGCGCTAGCTGCTGGTCGGCCTGATAACGCGCCCAGGCAATCCCATCGTCGAGCGATGTCGCCCGGTAGGCTAGATCGGTGCCGCCGGAAAATGCAGCCATGAATCGACGAATCTTGCCATAGCTGTTGTCCAGCACCGCGTGCGGTCGTCCAAGCAGCAGAGAGCAGATATGGACATGAAGCCGGTCGGTGACGATCGCGCGACCACGGGAGATTTGGCGGATGCCGCGACGCAGTCGGTTATGTGCCGCCGCGTCGAGTTTGCGCAGCCGTATTTCGGCCGGCTTAAGTGCCAGCAGAGCCGTCGCCGCGCCGACGGCCTTGGAGATGCGCACGCGCCTGGCGGATTCGGTGGTCCAGTCCTCTTTGGGAATGTCGGGATAGGCGGAGAGGTCTGCATCTCCTACCTTTTCGAGATCGGATCTCAGCATGGCAAGGACGGGAAATTCCGGCGCTTCCGGCTCGATTGCTCCGATGCAGAAGGCCATGTCAGGGCAAAGCCGCACCTCGCAATCGAAATGCTTGAGGGCAAACTCCTTCGATTCTTCGTCGCGTACCAGCAATACGAAGTGCTTGTGGCGCCCGATGACGCGGGCACTCTCGTCCAGACGTGCCTGCGACTTGTAGTGGATGGATTGCGGGAACTGAATCACCTGACGATTCGGAAACCTCTCCAGGACCTTTTCGCGGAAATCCTGATGTGCGTCCCAGATATCGCCGAAGTTGCCGCCCCCATGAATGAAGATCGGGCCGGTTGGCATGATACGCTCGAGCTGCTCGGGCGAGAAGTCATCGATCCGCGACACATAGGCCGGCCGCTTACGGTGCCTGTTCTGGAGATAGGCCATTTCGCCCAACCAGATGGCAGAGTCGCCGCAGTTGCGGATGTCCGGAAAGTCGAGGATCGCCAAGGGCTCGTCATCACTGATGTAGTCCCTCAGGCAATCGTGGACCGTGCTTTCCAGTTTCGTGATCAGCGTTAGATTGGATTGCAATGTCATTTCCCCATTCCCCCATTCAGACGACAAGGCAGTCCGGCCGACATCGGCCGCACATTCTTCAGGCAAGGCGTAGTTTCGGCAGCACTTTGCCGAGGATGGTTTGAACCTCCGTTTCGGGGCCGGCCGGTCGTTTCATCAACGTCCACAGCAGTAAGGTCGAACCGCAATAGAGCAGGCCGCCAAGCAGGATCAGTATTGCGAGGTGCGTGACGAGCACGACCTTGTCGTCCGTGGGCGCCAGGTGGCTCGAGGCGAGCGAGACACCGGCGGCCATCACCGCGACGCTTGCGAGCGCCCGAAGGTTCACCGACAATTGCTTCAGTACGGTAACGCCGGTGAAGCGCCGCACGAGCATCATGTTGACAACGGTGCTGAACAGGCCGGTGAACACGCGGCCCAGGATGACCCCCGGAAGGCCGTAGAGCATCAGACCGGCGATCATGATCGGCACCCGCAGGCAGAACATCTGGGTATCGCGAACGAAGAGCACCCGCGTCTCGCCCTTCGCCATGCCGAGCGGCTGCACCAGCGAGCCCAGCGTCTGCAGCGCAAAGACTGAGGCAAGTGACTGGATGATGAAGATGACCGGCGTCCACTTGTCGCCCAGCGCAAGCCTGACCAGTGGCTCGGCGGTCACCGCAACGCCGATGCCGGCGGGAAGCGCAATGGCGGCGACGAGCGCCTGCACACGCTGATAGGCGGCGGCGAGTCTGGCCGGATCGTTGTGAATGCCGGCAAAGGCCGGATATATTGTTTGCGTGAGGGGCGCGGTCGCTTCCCGCGTCGGCATCATGGCGAGGTTGCTTCCTACCGAATAAAAGCCGAGCTGGACCCCGCCGAGCATCTTGCCGACCAACAGATAATCGAAGCGCCAGTTGAGTGTACTGACGATCTGGCCGGCGGTGAGCCAGGCGGAAAAGGAGAAGAACTCCCGCATATGCTGAAAGGTGATCCTGGGCCGGAACGGCAGCACGAGATAGGAGACGATGACATTCGTTGCCTGGCTTATGAGGGTACCGACGACCAGCGCCCAATAGCTTTGATAGATGACCGCTATTGCCACCGAGGCGACGAAGCCGGCGAACTTCTGTGAAACGGCAAGCACGAATTCCTGCCAGAAAATCAGATCGCGCTGGAGCATGATACGGCGCGGATTGGTGAGACCACCCATCAGCATGCTGACGCCAAGTGCCAGCATTACGCCTGTCAGTCTGGGCTCGTCGAACAGGACGGCGGTAGGATAGGCAAAGATCGCGAACAGGATGCAGATTGCCAGCCCACGTGCGGCATTGAGGGTCCAGGCAGCGCTGAAATGGGATTCTTCCGGCGCCGCATGACGGATTAACGCCTCAGAGAGCGAGAGCTCGGTAACTGTCGTGACGATCAACAGTATCGTCATGCCCAGAGCGACCACGCCGAAATCGGAGGGTGCGAGATAGCGTGCCAGAACGAACGTGCTGAGGGTGGCAAGCCCGTTCACGATCGTCCGAGACAGGCTTAACCACATGCTTCCCTTGACGAGCCGTCCGGTGATGTTGGCCATACGATGTTAAAGTTCCCACTGTGCGATGATGCGACCACACCGTTACCCGCGCGGATATTCGTTGCCGTACCAACCCCTTACGGGCTGGAACAGCTGGGCAGAATTACATGTCGCTGTGAAAGGGCGACCAAAGGGCAACCCCGGCGTCTAAGCAGGAACTAGTTCGAAGAATCCGTATGTCAACATTTCAGGTTCATTTTCGCATCATTTTTAATTCATTTTCGCATCATCTTCAGATCGCGTGTCCATGTCGCCTGGCGGGACGGTGCCTGCGTATCGCCCATGCACTCGTCGACGAGGTGGCGCAGCGTCTCGACACCCCCGAAGCACGGGATGATCTGCCAGCCAGCCGCCGCCTTGGCTGCCAAGCGGCACGTAGCCGACCGCTATTGTGCCAGCATATCGGCGAGCGCATTCCGCATGGATGTACTCGAGATACCGAAAAGACCGCCATAGGGGAGATCAAGATCCAGGATGACAAACATGACGCTCGCGACTGAAACGATGGCGACAGCGACAATCGAGCCTGCGAGCAGATTTTTCGGAGCTTGAAGGCCGAAGCTTAGAAATACGAGCATAAGCCAGAAGATCAGGACTCCCAGAAAGGGCGCGGACAGTGAGCCATGCGCGTCTTCTATGACCGTCCATCGCCCCATCATGAGATTGGTGAAGACCTGATGGCAACGTGTGACGAGCGCCTGATGGAACGGATCGGCGGGCTGCTGGTGGGCAATGCCGAGCCCTATGGTGTTCAGAATTACCCCCAGAGCCGGCGCTTCGCCGACCAACGGCAGTTTTGATATGTCAGGATACGCCACCCCTGGTGGCTGTGGCTCTTCGGGCCATGTGCTGGCAATGACGGCGGCGGTGTAGCTGTGCAGAAGTTGTCTTTCGTTGTCCAATGCGGAGCCGTAATTTCTCAGACAAAGGTCCATTTCCGCGAGGCCGGCAGCGTAGTGGTTGCGATCGTGGGAAGCCGTTGTGTATGCATTGAGCTCTGACGCCAGCAGCAGGCTCATCACGAGCGCGGCAAAGGTCACGAGCAAAGCTGTTACAACTCGAAGAAAGTCTATTGTCTCGTTGCCGCGGTGCGGAGCAGGCAATCTGTCGCGCAATACCGAACCAGCCGTGGCGCTAATCATGAGGAGAATAAATAAAGCCAGCGTCCAGACTGCTTCGCGTTGCATAAAATACTGCTCCAGCTGTGTCTGGCCATAGATTATGACATGTATTTCGGCAGAGCGGGAGCACAAAAGCTTGGTGATTTTTCCGCTTCGTCGCGTGACGCTATTGTAATAGCCGGCGGCCTGTTGCACCGATTGGCTCTACGCTGCAACATGCGCAGCCCTGGAGACCCGACTACAGGGCTTCGAAGAGATTTATTCGTAAAGCGACCTGTCGGTGCTCGTATCTCATCGTTGTTGGAACAACGGCGCCCTCAATAGGCGGCAATCACGTTCGTCCCGAAATCCGGCTCGACGCCGAGGATCGGCGCCGCACGGCTGATGATGTCGTGAACCATCGGCGCGGCCGTTTCGGCGGCGAGGTTCAGGTTGTGTAACCCCGTCAACGGTTGGTCGATGAAGGCTAGCACCACATATTTCGGGTTTGCCATGGGAAAGGCGGCGAGGAAGGAATTGAAGCTGAGCTTATGCGAATAGACGCCGTGGATCACCTTGTTTGCGGTGCCTGTCTTTCCGCCGACATGATAGCCGGGGACGTCAGCAGACCTACCGGTGCCCTGCTCGCCGTTCAGCCTGAACAGATATCTGATCGTGTCGCTGGTGCTCTTCTTGACGATCGTCGTTTCGGTCTTTTCCGCCTCTTCCTGCGTGCGCGGAAGGAAGGTAGGCTCGATCAGCTTGCCGCCGTCAATGAGGGCTGCGCCGGCGACGGCGGTCTGCATCGGCGTGGTGGCGACGCCATGACCGAACGCTATGGTTATGGAGTTGAGCTTCTTCCAAACTCTTGGCTGACTCGGCGCTTTCACCTCGGGCAGTTCCGTCTGCATCTTTGACAACAGTCCGAAGCGGGTCAGATAGGCCTTCTGGTCGCTCATGCCCACCTTGTCCATCATCTTGGCGGTGCCGATGTTGGAGGAATAGCGGAAGATTTCCGGGATCGAAAGAACACGCCGCGGCACGTCGCGGTCATCATGGATGGTGAAGCCGCCGTAATGCAGGGGAGCGCTGGCGTCGAAGGTGTCCGTCAGCTTGACCGTACCGGTATCGAGGGCCAACGCGATCGAGAAGGTCTTAAACACCGAGCCCATCTCGTCGGTGCCGTTCGACATTCGGTTCAGCCAACCCTTGTCGCCGTCGGCCTGCGGATCGTTCGGATCGAAATCGGGGGCCGAGGCCATGGCCAGCACTTCGCCGGTGTGGATGTCGAGAATGACGGCGCCGGCCGCCTGACTCTGGTAGCGGCCGATCGCATCCGACACCACGTCGTGGACGATGTTCTGAACGCGCAGGTCCACCGAAAGTCGCACAGGCTGCAGCGAGTCTTGACTCGTCAAGCCGGTGGAATCGAGATCCGAGAGGCCCTGAGTGTCGAGATATTTCTCCATTCCGGCAACGCCATGATTGTCGATATCGACATAGCCGAGGATGTGGGCCGCGGTGCGGCCGCCTGGATAGAAACGTTTGATTTCCGGTCGAAAACCGATCGCCGGAATGCCGAGCGCCAAAATCTCGCTCTGCTGCTTCGGCGTCAATTGGCGGCGCAGCCAAGCGAAGTGCGAGCGACGGTCGGCGAGCTTTTTATAGAGGGATTTGCGGTCGATATCGGGAAAGACCTCGGCTATTTTCTCCACCGCCTCGTCCGGATCGACAACACGGTTCGGCTCGGCAAACATCGACACGGTACGGATGTCAGTCGCGAGCAACTCGCCGTTTCGATCGACGATATCGGGACGTGCGGCTGTCACATGTTCCGCCGGGATCGATGACGTGTCGTCCCTTGGCCCCATGCCGAAATTGATAAGTCTGGCGAAGATCACGACGTAGATCATGATCAGCCCGCCGCTGAGCATCACGATGCGGGTTTTCGCAAGCTTGGCATGACCTTTGGTTTGCACGGAAGGGCGCCCGCGCGATTCGGGGCCGAAGGTGAGCCTGACGAGGCGGCCGCTGTTTGCGCTTAAAGCATGGATGATCGACATTGCTGATTTATTCGCGAGAACTGGAAAAGCGGATGCGCCTTTCGATCAGAAATTTATAGCGTCAAGATGGTTAACAAGAATCTAATCTTTGATTGTCCGTTTGCCGCCCACACCCATCGTGTCCGCGCTCCGGACCACTGGAAAGCCGTGACCGCCACGCTTGTGGCAGTCGGAATCTCGGTAGCCGTCAAGACTGCGGCTCGATCTATCACTTCAAACGCAGCGCGACATTGCCTCGGTTATCACCGCCTTTTCCACGGGCATGTCCACGCTTTTGATTTCAGTTGTTTCTCCAGGCATGCACGGGAGAGCGCCATCACGGCTTTTCCGGCAAATCGGCAGGATCAGGCCCCGCTCTGCCAAACATGCCCCTAATCACTGCTTCCGAGACGGCATGCAACGCCGCACCGACCAAGCCGCCGAGAAAAACCTCGGTACCGCGATAAAGGCCGACCATGTAGAGAGGCATGCCCGGATCTACCGTCAGGAACACGATCGGCCCTGTCCACATGCAGACCCTAACTGCGGGATAGCGGCGCGCGACGATGGCGCAGAGCCCGACGGCAAGCGCGATCTGGATTGCCACATCGGCGCCAAGCGGAGCGGTGAGGCTGCCGACGGCCACGGCGACGACGATGCCGATCACCGTGCCGATCAGCCGCCAGGCCATGGCGCTGCGCGTTTCGGTCAGCTTCTCCTGCGAGACGATGATCCCCGACATCGCCGCCCATACCGGATGCGGCAGGCCGATAGCGGATGCCAGCATGTAGGAGAATGTCGCTGCAGCCGAGCAGCGCAATACGAAGGCCACATGCCTGGCGAGCTCCAGTCCGGTCACGCGCCGCTCTCCTGTCAGAGCCTGAGATTGGTTTTGGCGAGTTCCACGACCTCGTCGCCCCGACCATTGATGATCGCTTTCAGCATGTAGAGGCTGAAGCCCTTGGCCTGTTCGAGCTTGATCTTTGGCGGCATGACCAGTTCCTGCTTTGCCGTGACGACATCCACGAGCACCGGGCCGCGATGCGCCAATGCCTCGCGCAGCGCGCCCTCGAGATTACCGGAATCCTCGACCCGGTACGCCTTGACGCCCATCGCCTGGGCCATGGCGGCAAAGTTCGGGTTCTTCAGGTCGGTCCCGGTGTCGAGGAAGCCGCCGGCCTTCATTTCCATGGCAACGAAGCCCAGCGAGCCGTTGTTGAAGACGACTATCTTCACCGGCAGTTCGAGCTGGGAAAGGGTGATGAAGTCGCCCATCATCATCGTGAAGCCGCCATCGCCGGAGAGCGACACGACCTGCCGGTCGGGCGCGGCTGCCTGAGCACCAATGGCCTGCAGCATGGCATTGGCCATCGAGCCGTGGTTGAACGAGCCGAGCAGGCGACGCTTGCCGTTCATCGTCAGATAGCGGGCCGCCCATACGGTCGGCGTGCCGACATCGGCGGTGAAGATCGCGTCCTCAGACGCGATTTTGCTTATCAGCCGCGCCAGATACTGGGGGTGGATGGGATTGCCCTTCGCCGACGGCACGGCGAGATCGTCGAGTCCCTTTCGGGCCTCGGCATAATGCTTGCGGGCGGCATCGAGGAAGGCATGGTTCGGTCGATCCTTAAGGTGCGGAAGTAGCGCTGCGATTGTCTCGGACACATCGCCAACGATGCCTTGGGTCAGTTGCGTCCGTTTGCCGAGTGCGCCTGGGTTGCGGTCGATCTGAACGATCCTGGCATCCTTGGGATAGAAGGGACGGTAGGGGAAATCAGTTCCCAGCATCAAGAGCGTGTCGCAGTTCAACATGGCATGATAGCCCGACGAAAAGCCGATCAGTCCGGTCATGCCGACGTCATAGGGATTGTCCCATTCGACATGTTCCTTGCCGCGCAGGGCATGAACGACCGGCGCGCCGAGCTTTTCAGCCAGCGCCACCACAGCATCATGGGCACCGGCGCAGCCGCTGCCGGCCAGGATCGTTATGGCGTCCGATCCGTTGAGCAGCGTCGAGAGCCGGCTGATCTCTGCGTCCGAAGGGAGAATGCGCGGCGGCTGCAGTTGCGCCCAGCCTGTTTTCGCGCCCGCTGGTGCGTCGGCGAGCGCCACGTCGCCTGGAATGACGAGCACGGCCACGCCATTGCGACCGATTGCCGTGTTGAGCGCCCTGTGCAGGATCTCCGGCATCTGGGCGGGATTGGATACCAGTTCGCAGAAATCGCTGCATTCGCGGAACAGCTCCTGCGGATGGGTTTCCTGGAAATAGCCCAGGCCGATTTCCGAGGACGGGATATGAGCGGCGATCGCCAGGACGGGCACGTGGTTGCGCTGGCAGTCGTAGAGCCCGTTGATCAGATGCAGGTTCCCCGGTCCGCAACTCCCTGCGCAGACAGCAAGCTTGCCGGTGACGGCAGCTTCCGCGCCGGCCGCAAAAGCGGCGGTCTCCTCATGGCGCACATGCATCCAATCGATCCGGCCGAGACGCCGCAGGCTGTCGTTGAGGCCGTTCAGGCTGTCGCCCGTCACTCCCCATATGCGCTCGACGCCGGCTTCCGCCAAGGTTTCAGCCAACAGATCGGCAAGGGTCTGCGTCATGGAGTTGCTCCTTCGGTCGTGAGACGGGGCGCAGATGGCTTGTGGGCGCTATCTCGCCGGGTGAATCTCCCTTTGAGAATAGCGCGGATCCACGTCGGAGAAACGGGGCGATGTGGCATTTTTCTTCGAGGCTTCCGCGACCGGGTTGGTCACGATGGCGCAGCTGCCCCAGAAGCTTGTCCTCATCGAGATAGATGCGAGACAACTGCCTGGTGCGCCGAGCAATGTTTGGACCGTCGAACAGATTTTGGCCTAAAAAACGATCATCCCTCATGTAATCCGTGAAACCAATGCATTGAATGCATAGGTGCAGTGCGGGATTATCTCTGTTTTAAACCGATTGAAACGCCTATATTCCAATCATCGAAACGACGCCGGGGCCAAACAAGGTTGCTGACGTCAGAAAGCCTCAGGAAAGGGGATTATCATGAACGTAGCACGCTCTTTCAACAACTGGCGCAAGTTCCGTCAGACTGTTAACGAACTCGGTCGCATGTCCAGCCGCGAACTGCAGGACCTCGGCATCGATCGTGCCGATATCCGCAGCGTTGCCCGCGCATCGATCGCGCGCTAACCGCATAGTCTTTACGACTGCTCGACGCCCGCTGATGACGCGGGCGTTTTTGCGTCAGCCGCTCCTGTTCGAGATCGGTTTTCTCCTCCTTCTGTACCGAGTTTTCCGACTTGTGTTTCTTGCATAGCTGCAGTGCAGCATAAGCTATATGAAATCTCGATGATTGGGGTATTGTTAGCTCCATCGAAGTGATGCACCTCCTCCCGCAGAGCTTCGAGTTTCAGACGGCCCACTCCTCCTCCCAGGGACGTCTGTAGGAATAGCGGCACTCCTCCTCCCAGTCGCTGTTCGGTTCTTTTCGAAAAGCCTGCCGCACCTCCTCCCGCGGCAGGCTTTTTCGTTTTGGACCATGTTTCCTTGCCAGAAAGCATTCAAGATAGCCCCGCTGCGAAGGCGCCTAACGGCTGCAATAGATCGGATATGCCGGGCAAACATTCCAAGCCAATTTACCGTCTGCCATTCCAACCCTTTGTAAGCATGGAACTTTCTGCAAATGGGTTGGCGGTTCGAGCCCCTTCAAACCGCCTGAGGCAAAGTCATATCTGTCGAAATCGCCTTCAGCGCGCCGCTCGCGAGGCCCTTGGTGATGTGTCGATGCAGCGCTTCGCAGACTTCCGCTTTTCCGTGACGGCTCGGTGCAATGCGCTGTTCTGTTCGAGGAGAAGAAGAAGCTGGTCGTGCCTGCCGATCACAGGGTGTGCGACAGAGACCTGATCGATCCGAAGGAACGCGCGTTCGAGACCTTGCCGACACTACCGGATAATCATCGGTTGGGAGCGTGGGCGGCGATCCATTTCCCTGACCACACGCCCTCTGGGAAGCCCATTGCGCGCGAGCCGGTCATGACGGCGATCGGGGAACGTCTTGCGGTCGTCGAATCACGCGAGGCTGTCGTCATCGTTGGCGAGCACCTTGAGCGCTACTATTCGAATCCCGCCATCAGATATATCGAGATTGGTGTTGCTCCCGTGGAAACCGCTCTTGTGAGGCGTCGAGTTGATCGCCGGCGCGCAATACAGGATCTCGAAGAGTGCTCACGCGATGTCGCAGCTGGGTTGGTCGATACCGCAGAGGGTTGAGGGCGCCGCAGTCGGGGCGTGGCGCGCTGACGACTGCGCGGATAGCCTTGCAGCGAAACGGCGCAAAAATCCCGCGGATCGGAACAAAGCAGGCATGCTCGGAGAGCAAGCCAAAAGAAAGCGGCGCCATGTCGGGCCGGGTTCTGAAATAGTCGTTGTCTGCACGCCGGAGCGGCTGGTTCGATTCCACTCAAGCAGTGGGGTTGATTTAGCCTGTTCTAATCATGAAGCAGGCTAAATCCGCGGCGGGTCCGCTAGCTCATGCGATCAGAGCACGCTGACGTTTTCAGCCTTCGACTTTCCAGTCTTCCGGTCCTGGCCCAATTCGTAGCTAACCTTCTCACCTTCTCTGAGAGAACCGCCCCGCTGCAGAGCGGAAACGTGAACGAACACATCCGTTCCTCCGTTCTCGGGAGTAATGAAGCCAAATCCCTTGTCTTCATTGAAAAATTTCACAGTACCTGTAGGCATCGTATTTCCTCTTCACTTCCACGGCCATCTAGCTCGCGCACTGACCTTATAGCGCGTGTGCTTTACTATCAACAATCCGAAACTCTTCAAGAGTTTCCCATTTTCCGGAGATTTCAGCCATCAAGGTAGGATTTTGATGAAGTTCTCCCCTTCTTTTGTCGCGGCTTAGCTTGGCGGAGCGTGCCGTCGGACGGCTAGACGATATCACGACGCCGTTCCGCGTCGAGAGCTGTTTCTTTAGATGTATGTCAGGAAGGAAGCCGTTCTATCCTCGCAGATCGCAGGAACACGATCGACGATCTCCGATCTCCTTCGTTTTTGAGACGGAGGCGCAGGCGGGCAAGCCATGCCGGATTCAGCCTAAAATCTCAGGCTTTCGTCCGTCCATAGGCGAAAGCCGCCAAGAAATGCATTCTCGTTGTCGCCGGCGCGGCAGCCGTCGGGCAGCTTCTCGAGCTTGTCGACATTGCCGCCACCAATGACAGTTTCATGCGGCAGCAGGGCCGCTTGCAATCTGCCGACGATCTTCTCGACCGATTTGCGCCATTTCTTCTTGCCATATTTCACGAGACCGCGCTCGCCGGCGAAGTCCTCGAACGTCTCATTATTTTTGTAGGGCAGATGTGCAAGTTCCATGGGCAAGCAGACGTGATCGACGACCATTGCCGAACCCAGCCCGGTGCCCAGCCCAACAAACAGCATGTTGCCGCCCGCATAGCTGCCGATCGCCTGCAAAACTGCGTCGTTGACGAGCCTGACAGGCTTGCCGAAAGCGGCGGAAAAATCGAAGTCCTTCCAGCCGGCCCCCAGATTGTGCGGCTCCGCCGCTGGTTTATTGTCGGCGACCGGGCCGGGATATCCCATGCCGATGACGTCGTATTGCCAGTCGGCGGTAAGCTCCTTGACTGCTTCGACCATCTTTTGCGCGGACATTGCCGCACCGGAGACGGCTGCCCGCCGGTCGCTGCCGGAACTCAGACGCGTTTTGACATGCGAGCCGCCAAGATCGATTGCCAGGACGACGAGATCCTGCGGCGCGGCCGACGTTGTGTGCTCGAGAGATTCGGGTTTTGCGGTCACGGTGCGTCTCCCCTTCTGGTAGGTTTGTTGTTAGTGACGTTTAGGCGTCGCCGTCGGCCACGACGACTGAGAAATCCTCTCCCTCCCAATGGTCGGTGTCAGACCAATAGAAGGTGAAGGCGATCACCGCGCCCTTTGGCAGCCGTTCAGTCGCAAGCTCCGCAACATCGATGCCGAAGCCGTTTTGGCGGGTTGTGGTATCGCTTGCGCTTTCCCAACCATCCGAACTCCAGCGCACCACAGCCCGCGCCATCACTTCGATTCTCAGGCGCTTGCCGACAGAAACCCGCGATGTCTTGTTGTTAAAGCGCCAGAGCACGAAGGGCGCGGTGGTCTTGTTCTTGATATAGCGCTCGACGCCCTGTGGCGGCATGTCGAAAACGGCATTGTCTCTCAGCGAACGCAGCAGCTTGATGTGTTCGGCATGCGCCCAGACGAGCGGCATCGCACTGCCGGATGGCTCGCCGAAAACAAGGCCTCGCTCGGGTATGTCAGCCTGGTCCCATACTTGCTCGGGCAGAAGCCCGCCCGGTCCTGCAGAGCCTTCAAGAGCGCTGAGCAACGCGATCGCCGCTTTTGGCCTGCCGGCAGCAAGTTCATAGTGGGCTCGTTCGCCGGCGAGCAATGGCCACGGGCGACCGATGCCGATGCCGTCGAATGGGCCGCCATCGGCATGCTCGCCATAGCCGTCCCCAGTATAGCGATACCAGAGCGGACCTTGCGGCAGATCGCATTTGAGATGAGCGTCGATAACCCTGACGGTGTCCAGAATGCGTGGATCGTTGGCGGCACGCAATCCGAACCGAACCAGCGCCAAGGCATCCGGGCTGACGACGCGGGCCGTCGGCAGAAACGATTCCGAGAGCGGGCGGTTCTTGATCGGCACGAAACCATCGGCAGGCGAGGCGCCGTCGGCGATCTCGGGTGGGGCGATGCGCACATAATAGCCCTTGACCCCAAGATCGGCACTAGCGGCATCGGCGCCGACATAGGCCCAGCGCTCGATCTGGTCATTCCAGGCATCGGCGGTCTGTCTGAGATAATCGGCATTGTGGTCCTGTCCGGCAATCTCCAGAATGTCGGCAGCGGCGAGAAGCGCGGCGATCTCGACAGCAAGGGTAAAGGGAGAGAAGCCGCCGTCTTCCTCCCAGCGGTCCTCACCCGTTACCGGGCCGTTCACGACCACATAGCGCGCCGCTCGCTCGACCATCGAGACATAGGACAAGAGCGCTTCGCCGGTGAGCGCTCCTTCGCGGCGCAGCGCGTCAGCCAGCAGGATCGGAAAGGCGCATTCATCCATCTGTATGCCGGTCCAATAGGGTACGCCGTCGAGCCAGGCGTTCTGCGGCCAGTGCCCGTCCGCCTCCTGGATCGTCCGAAGATAGGCAAGGATACGGAGCGCATCTTGAGGGGCGCCGGCCGCAAGGAAGCCGCCGGCCGTCTCGACGAGATCGCGTGGCCAGACCAGGTGATAGCCTCCGAGATCCTCATCGCCCTTGGCAAAGCCCCAGGGGATAGACAGCGAGGCGACGGCCGGACCCTCGAAGGACAAAGGCCGGTGCGTGGCGAGAACGGCCGTCGATATCCGGTAGCGATTGAGTTCGGGCGGCGGCGCTCTCGGTTCGTCGAGCGCCAGTAGTGTGCTTTGCCATCTCCGCCAGTCGGCGACGTAGCTACGCTCGGCATCCTCGTAGCCGGCCTGCAGGCTGGCAAGCGCGTTGTAGCCCGCCTCCTCGGAACGGTTTCCGAAGCCGAGCGAGAGAAGAACGGTGTCGCTGCCGGCCGCAAGATCAATTTCGCCTGTTAGCGCGACGTTGCCGTCGGCGGCACGAGTGATGCGCGGGTCCAATTGGCCGGCCTCCTGCAACTGGCGCCATCCATCGGAAATGCCGACATAGCCGGCGGACGCCGTCCGCCATCCGCCGCTAACGGCAAGCGCCAGTGAGATACCGCCCTTGCCCGTCGCAAAGAGCATCGGCGTGCCCTTGTAATCGCCAACCCAGCCGGTGTTGCCGCTGCCGGCATTGACCAGATGCGGGGCGGCAAGCACATAGAGGCGATAGTCGTGGACCGACCCTTGCAACGCTTCGAATGATATTTGCTGCAGTAAGCTGTTGCGCACCGGATCGACGATGATGCGCTTGACGATCCGGTAGCGCCCATCGAGTGCCGTGTTGACGAGCCGATAGGCCGGAACGCCGTCCTCGATCGTCGTAACAATGCTTTCGGTATCGCGTTTTTCCTCGGAGAAATAGCCGTCCGGACCGGTGACGATCAGGCCAAGATCGCGCGTACAGGCGCAATCGACGCGCGGAAAATAGACTTCGTTGAGGATGCCGTGGCTCAGCGTGAACCATATGCGGCACGCCGATGAGAGCGCCGTGCCAACACCGCTCTTCGCGCTGGATGTCCAGCGAGGGGCGATACCCCCCGCATTAGAGCCCGAAGCATCGTCCTGTGTCATGCGTCCATCTCCGTTATCGGCGCAATCTGCTCCGACAAATCCGCTTCGGCAAGAGCTGCTTGCGACGCGCCGGGAATGGCGCGGCAACGGGGGTACCGATGGAATATTCGGATCGTCGATCAGGCCAGGAATTACCTACCCCTTAGCGATGAGGGGTTCGCATCGACTAACGAGATCACCGGCAGGCTGAACTTTTCTGTTGCCGCATAGGATTGGGGGGAAGAGCCGAAATCGTGAGCTTTGACACAGCAGGCACGGTGGCCGTCGATATTGTGATCGGCTGCCATCGCCACCAGCCCGGCCACACCATACCGGTGGCATACGGTCCCGAATTCAGGCCAATCGCTGTTCTACATCGCGATGCCGGATGTTCGGTGCTGATTGATGGTCGTTCCAGCCGCGCGATATGAGTTGCCGACATAAAATGCCAGGGCTGCTCTATGCCTCCTTGTGGAAGCGGACGAAGGCGAATCGTCTGCTGTCCGGCGCCCAGGCGTCATGAAATCCGTCGATAAGGACAGTCGGCAATTTGGTTGTTTGGAAGGTGAATATCGGAAAGGTGGCCGCGCGGCAGCATCAAAGCAGGAGATTATACTTACAACCTGAAGTAATTTTTGAATATTATAATATAATTTCATATAATCAAAGTAGAAATGTATGGTTGATAAATAATTAAGAATGTTTGGCTAGTTTTGCTATAGAAACAAACTGGGGGAGTGCGACGATGGCGTCGATACAACATAAGATCATCATTGCAAGTGTCGCAATTTTCGCCCTGGCCGGTGGCGCCACGGGTGTCGGGCTGTGGTCAGCCGCAACTCTTGCAGATAACAACGCCGAGGTTGCCCGTACGGCGGATGTGCTTCGGAACCACATGCAGGCGGACATGATGCACGATGCGCTTCGGGCAGACGTGCTGGCGTCGATGCTGGCGGCAAATCCGGCGGCAGGGATCACCACGGACGCGGTAAAGGCCGATCTAAACGAACACAAGGCCTCTTTCCGGGAAATGATCGAAGCCAACAAAAGGCTCGCAACCGACAAGAGTGTGCAGGAAGTGCTTGTCAACGTCGAAGCTCCTCTTTTGAAGTATATCGACAGTGCCACGGCGATGGTCGATCTTGCTGCGAAGGATCAGGATGCAGCCATGAAATCGCTACCCGAATTCATGAATCAGTTTTCCGCTCTTGAAACGGCCATGGAACAGGCCGGGGATCAGATCAGTGCCTTGTCCGCTGCAACGGCAAAACAAAGTGCCCGTATGCAAGCCTTCGTGGACAGGCTTTTGAACGGCCTTCTCGGTTTGACAGCTCTATTTTCCATCAGCCTCTACTGGTTGACACGCAAGACGGTTACGAAGCCTATCCTTGCTCTTTCCAATGATATGGAGAGGCTGGCCGGGGGCGAGACCGACATCCGTTGCGGCGCGATTGGTCGTTCAGACGAAATCGGTGTCATGGGATCGGCCTTTGAAGTCTTCCGACAAGCTGCGATTGCCAATAAGCAGCTTGAACAGGATGCAGAGGCAGCCAGAAAGCAAGCCGAATCGGATCAGGTCGCTGCTCGACGCGAGGCCGACGAAGAGGCGACGGATCGTCTTCGCGTCGCCACATCAGGCCTTGCGGCCGGATTGAAGCGGCTTGCTGGCGGCGATCTGGCATTCCAGCTTGACGAGCCTTTTTCCGGGGATTTCGAAGCGCTTCGGCAGGATTTCAACAGGTCGGTCAAGCAGCTTGGAGATGCGCTCGGCGGAATCTCCATCGCCATTGCAGCGATCGATGACGGTACGCGCGAGATTTCTTCCGGCGCCAACGATCTCTCCAGGCGCACCGAACAGCAGGCGGCCTCCCTTGAGGAAACAGCCGCGGCGCTTGACCAGATCACCGTCAATGTATCGAATTCGAGCAGGCGCGCCGACGAGGCCCGCACTGCGGCGACCGAAGCCAATCGCAGCGCCGCAAAGTCCGCCGAAGTCGTATCGCACGCCGAGGAAGCCATGCGCCGCATCGAGGCATCCTCGCAACAGATTTCCAGCATCATCGGGGTGATCGACGAGATCGCCTTCCAGACAAATCTTCTGGCGCTGAATGCCGGGGTCGAGGCAGCGCGCGCCGGTGAAGCCGGAAAGGGTTTTGCGGTTGTCGCTCAGGAAGTGCGTGAACTTGCACAGCGATCGGCACAGGCAGCCAAGGAGATCAAGGGGCTGATCCAGAAGTCGTCATCGGAGGTTGAAAGCGGCGTCAAGCTCGTGCTGGATACCGGCATGTCGCTGAAGACGATTGGCGAGCAGATCGCTGACATCAACCAGCACATGAACGCCATTGCGACCTCAGCGAAGGAACAGTCCACCGGATTGGCAGAGGTCAATACGGCCGTCAATTCGATGGATCAGACAACACAGCAGAACGCAGCCATGGTCGAACAATCGACCGCAGCCTCGAATAGCCTGGCAATGGAGGCAGCCAAGCTTCGTGATCTGGTCTCCCAGTTCACGCTGCAAGCTTCCGCCTCCGCACAATCTGCAGCGCTGCGCAGGACGGGACGGGCGATGGCTGAACCCGATAGGCAGGCGACCGTCGTCTCCATGATGCCTCAGCCTAGACGAGCCGCAGCCGCCGGAAACAGGGCATCGGCTTCAGCAGCCTCTCAAAAGGAATGGGAAGAGTTTTGAGGCTTCGTACCGGTCAGGTCGACCGGTACGTCGCAGCTGACGGAGAACTGCGGAAAGACGGAGAGCCGGTTCTCCTGATATTCCGCCACCTTGAAGACGGCGACGAATTGCAGATCCGTCTTGCTGGTGTTTTCGATGATATGGCCTTGGCTTTTCCTCATGTATCCGATGTCGCCCGGCCGGAAGTCGGCAGTCCGGTACATGACGAACCCTCGCATCTTGCCCGGCGCGAACCGAGCGCCTGGCTGGCTGATATGGGAAGCCGCTGAGCAGAATCATACTTAAGTCGAGGTCGGCTGGGTAACGGGCCGGGCCTAAACCTCGATTACGGTGCGCCGAGGCGACGGGACACCATTCTCGCCGCGCTTCTCACCCGCTCGCCGAGCTGGTGGATATCAGCGTCCGGAAGACGATGTATTGGTCCGGAAACGGAAATGCCTGCCACCGCCTCGCCGTGCACGTTCAGGATGGGCGCCGCGACGCATCGCATCCCCTTCGTGCGTTCCTCGTCGTCGAACGAATAGCCTCTCTCCCGCGTCTTCTGCAGTTCCTCGCGCAATTGCTCGAAGGAACGCACGGTGTTTTCCGTAAATCGCTCGAATTCTTTCTTCCGGAAGAGCGCTGAAAGCCGGTCTTCGTCATATGTGCTGAGAAGCGCCTTGCCGATGCCGGAGGCATGCAGTGGCGATAGTGTTCCGGGTGGGAAAAAGGCACGGATCGACTCATGAGTCTCGACCTGGCTGATGAACAGGACGTTGCCGTCCTTCTCGATGCCGAGATTGGATGTCTCTCCGGTTTCGAGCATGAGTTCGCGCATGATGGGGCGGCTCCGCTCGACGACGTTGGAGCGACGGAGGAAAGCTGCGCCAAGCCGATAGGCCTCGGGACCGATGTGCCAAACCTGGCGATCGGGACTGATCTCGACGAACTCGCGGCGCTCAAGCGTCGCCAACACGCGGTGCATGGTTGCTGCCGATTGCCCGAGCTGGCCGGCCAGTTCCGACAATGTCTTGCCTTCCGGCGTCGCGAGAGCATCGAGGACATCCAGTGCCCGATCGAGCGCCTGGATCGTGTTTTGTGTCTGAGGGCCGTTGAAGGCCTTGGGGCGGCCTCTTCGGCGCGGTTTTTGAGGCATCAGCCGTCGTCTCCAATGGCGTTCAGTCGATAAAAAATTCTGACTTGAAAAATACATTTATACCATGAAAAATACCAATCAATTGATTATATTGCATATTATAACAATAATAACGATTTTGAAAAATCATTTCAAAAAAATTTATCTCCTATTTCCGGCGTGCTATCAATTCTCCCACAACAGGAGGACGCCCAAATGTATATGCAAAATCCCGTCTTCATTCCGGGCCCGACCAACATGCCTGAGATCCTTCGCAAGGCTGCGGACATGCCGACGCTCGACCATCGCTCGCCCTTGTTCGGACAAATCCTTCGTCCGGCGCTTGCGGGTGTGAAGAAGATCCTGAAAACCGAAGCCGCCTCCGTCTATGTATTTCCGTCCACGGGAACCGGCGGATGGGAGACGGCGATTACAAACACGCTCAGCCCCGGCGACCGTGTCCTTGCCGCGCGCTATGGCATGTTCAGCCAGCGCTGGATCGATATGTGCCAGCGGCACGGGCTGAAAGTCGACATCATCGAAGCCGCATGGGGTGGCGGCGCTCCAGCCGCCCGCTACGAGGAGATCCTCGCGGCCGATACCGCGCATGAGATCAAGGCGGTTCTCGTCACTCATAACGAGACGGCAACCGGCGTTAAATCCGATATCGCCGCCGTTCGGCGGGCGATCGACGCGGCGCGTCATCCGGCTTTGTTGTTTGTCGATGGCGTCAGCTCCATCGCTTCGATGGATTTCCGCATGGACGAATGGTTGGTCGACATCGCCGTCACGGGCTCGCAGAAGGGCTTCATGCTGCCTGCAGGCCTCGCGATCACGGCCTTTTCGCCGAAGGCGCTGGCGGCGGTCGAAACGGCCAAGCTTCCGCGGACATTCTTCGACATCGGAGACATGGCCAGGAGCTACGCAAACAATGCCTATCCCTACACGCCGGCCGTCGGGCTGCTAAACGGGCTCAAGCTGTCGACGGAACTATTGCTGGCGGAAGGCCTGGAGAATGTCTTCGCCCGCCATCGGCGCATCGCCTCGGGCATTCGTGCGGCCGTCCGGGCATGGGGGCTGGAGCTCTGTGCCATGAGCGAAGACCTCTACTCGGACACGGTCAGCGCAATCCGCACGCCTGAGGGCTTCGATGCGACGTCGATCGTGGCGCACGCCGCCAAGACATATGATGTCGCCTTCGGGGTTGGCCTCGGCGAGGTTGCCGGCAAGGTCTTCCGCGTCGGCCATCTCGGCAGTCTCACCGATGTCATGGCGCTGTCGGGCATTGCGACGGCTGAAATGGTCATGGTCGATCTCGGCCTCGACATCAAGCTCGGCTCGGGTGTTGCCGCTGCGCAGGACTATTATCGCGACGGCCGCACGTCCAAGGTCCGGGCCGCTGCCTGAGGAGCCGGAACCATGTATATCCCAACACTTGCCGACATGACTGCCGCGGATGAGCGGATCAGGCCTTACATTCATCGAACCCCGGTTCTGACGTCCAGCTTCATCAACTCGCTGGCCGGAGCCGAACTGTTCTTCAAATGCGAGAATTTCCAGAAAGCGGGAGCCTTCAAGGCACGCGGCGCGTCGAACGCTGTTTTTGGCCTCAGCGACGAACAGGCCGCCAGGGGCGTTGCCACGCATTCGTCCGGCAACCACGGGACATGCCTTTCCTATGCGGCCGGCCGTCGCGGAATTCCGTGCACGGTCGTCATGCCGCGCACCGCGCCGCAGGCAAAGAAGGATGCCGTCCGGGGATATGGCGGCAAGGTCGTCGAGTGCGAACCTTCGACCTCATCGCGCGAGGCCGTTTTCGCCGAAGTCGTGGCTGAAACGGGAGCGGAGTTCGTGCATCCCTACAACGATCCGCGAGTCATCGCGGGACAGGCGACCTGCTCGAAAGAACTGATCGAACAGGTTGACGGGCTCGATGTCGTCATCGCCCCGATCGGCGGGGGCGGAATGGTCTCGGGAACCTGCCTCACTCTCTCCAATCTTGCGCCCCGCATCAAGATCTACGCAGCAGAGCCGGAGCAGGCTGATGATGCCTACCGCAGTTTCAAAGCCGGCCACATCATCGCAGACGACGCGCCGAACACCGTGGCCGATGGTCTCAAGGTGCCGCTGAAGGAGCTGACCTGGCATTTCGTCAGAAACCACGTCACGGATATCCTGACGGCTTCCGAGGAAGATATCGTCGATGCAATGAAGCTCATCTGGAAGCGGATGAAGATCGTCATGGAGCCTTCCAGCGCCGTGCCTCTGGCGACCATCCTGAAGAACACGCACGTCTTTGCCGGAAAACGCGTCGGCATCATCATCACCGGCGGCAACGTCGACCTCGATAAATTGCCTTGGCAATAGGGAGCAGAAGCAATGAACATGGAACCGAAATTTGCCGGCATGGAAGTCGGCTACGACGTACCGGCTCTTCCCGGAATGAGCGCCGATGACATCCAGACGCCCTGCCTGATCCTGGATCTCGATGCGCTCGAGCGCAACATCCGCAAGATGGGCGACTATGCAAAAGCCCACAACATGCGCCACCGCGCGCATGGCAAGATGCACAAGTCTGTCGATGTTCTGAGGCTCCAGCAGGAACTGGGCGGTGCTGTCGGCGTCTGCTGCCAGAAGGTTTCCGAAGCGGAAGTCTTCGTTCGCGGTGGGATCAAGGATGTGCTGGTCTCGAACCAGGTTCGCGATCCGGCAAAGATCGATCGCCTGGCACTGCTGCCGCAGCGTGGCGCGCGGATCATCGTCTGCGTCGACGACCTGGCCAATGTCGATGAGCTCTCCAGGGCAGCGCAGAAATACGGCACGACGCTGGAATGCTTCATCGAGATTGATTGCGGCGCCGGACGGTGCGGCGTCACGACGACCTCGGCCGTCGTCGAGCTTGCCAATGCCATCCATGCGGCCCCCGGCCTCAAGTTCACAGGCATCCAGGCCTATCAGGGCGCCATGCAGCACATCGACAAGTATGAAGACCGCAAGGCCAAGCTCGATGCGGCGATAGCCCAGGTCAAGGATGCCGTCGACGCGCTCAAGGCCGAAGGTCTCGACCCCGAGCTGGTCAGCGGCGGCGGCACGGGCAGCTATTATTTCGAGAGCAATTCGGGCGTCTACAACGAGCTGCAGTGCGGCAGCTATGCGTTCATGGACGCGGATTACGGCCGCATCCGTGACAAAGACGGCAAGCGGATCGATCAGGGGGAATGGGAGAATGCGCTGTTCATCCTGACCAGCATCATGAGCCACGCAAAGGCGGACAAGGCAATCTGCGATGCCGGCCTCAAGGCGCAATCGGTCGACTCCGGATTGCCCTTTATCTATGGCCGCGATGACGTGAAATATATCAAATGCTCGGACGAGCATGGCGTTATCGAAGACCCGAGCGGCGTCCTCAAGATAAACGAAAAGCTGCGTCTGGTCCCCGGTCATTGCGATCCGACCTGCAATGTCCATGATTGGTATGTCGGCGTGCGCAACGGCAAGGTCGAAACGCTCTGGCCCGTGTCCGCCCGCGGCAAGGCCTACTGACGAAACAGGGGGGTCCGGCCCCCATTGAAAAGCTAGCGGAAGCCAGAATGATCATCGTTCCTGAGACTGAAATTGCCGGATTGGTGACGCCTGCCGATTGCTTCAGGGCGGTCGAGGGGGTGTTTGCCTCGATGGCGGATAAATCGGCCCACAATTTCCCTGTCGTCCGCGAGGCGATCGGGCATGCCGATGCCCTCTACGGCTTCAAGTCGGGTTTCGATCGCAAGGGCCTGGCGCTCGGTCTCAAGGCCGGTGGGTTCTGGCCGAACAATGTCCACAAGGGCCTCACCAACCATCAGTCGACCGTGTTCCTGTTCGATCCGGATACCGGCAAATGCCGCGCCGTCGTCGGCGGCAATCTGTTGACTGCGCTGCGGACGGCGGCGGCCTCTGCCATCTCGATAAAATATCTTGCCCGTAAAGACGCGAAGGTCCTCGGCATGATCGGTGCCGGTCACCAGGCGACGTTTCAATTGCGCGCAGCCCTTGCGCAGCGCCCATTCGAAAGGATCGTCGGCTGGAATCTGCATCCGGATATGCTGAGCCGTCTGGAGGAGGTTGCCAAGGAGGAGGGCCTTCCCTTCGAGGCAGTCGATCTTGATCGGCTGGGGGCAGAAGCGGATGTCATCATCTCGATCACCTCGTCTTTTGCGCCGATGCTCAAGGCATCGCAGGTTCGAGCTGGCACACATCTCGCCTGCATGGGGACCGATACGAAGGGTAAGCAGGAGGTCGAAGCCGAAATCCTCGCTGCGGCAGCCGTCTTCACCGATGAAGTCGCACAGGCCGTTACCATCGGCGAATCCCAGCATGCGATCGAAAGGGGACTGATCCGTGAAGAGGCCATCGTCGAGATTGGCGCCGTGATCAACGGAACCCACCCCGGACGCACCTCCGCAGACCAGATCACGCTCTTCGACGGTACGGGGGTTGGCCTTCAGGATCTTGCCGTCGCCTCGGCTGCCGTCGAGCTCGCTCTGGCAAAAGGCGTGGCAATCGAGGTCGACTTCTAGGGCCGGCGCATCTAAAGGGAGGAGGATAGGGAGGACGGTGGCATCGACATCCGCGACGCCACGGCGATAGCCAATTCAACCGCGACACTGCAGGCCTCCGGCATTGTCGATTAAGGGTGTAAGTCGTATGTCGAACCGGCCGTTGAAGATTGCAATTAACGGGTTTGGAAGGATCGGGCGTTCGGTCCTGCGTCTCCTCCTGCGCGATCGTCCTGATATGGAAGTCGTGCTGATCAACGACATCGCCGCTTTGGAGACATGTGCCTACCTCTTCGAATATGACAGTATTTATGGTCCCTGGCCGGAGGCCGTCTCGACTGGCGAGCGGACGCTCGTCGTCGGCAAGGTGTCGATACCGTTTCACAATGTTCCTGATATCAGCAAGCTCGACCTTCACGGCGTCGACGTTCTCCTGGAATGCACCGGCCATGCCAATTCCCGAGCGGTGGCTCAACGAGGCATAGATGCCGGCGCAAAGAAGGTGCTGATTTCCGGTCCGTCTGCCGCTGCCGATGCAACATTGGTGCTGGGTGCCAATGAGGAAGCCTTCCGCGGCCAGACCGTGGTTTCAAACGCCTCATGCACCACAAATGCGCTTGCGCCGCTTTTGCGCATTGTTGATCAAGAGTTCGGCATCATCGGCGGCCAGATGACCACCATTCATTGCTACACCGCAAGCCAGCCGACGATAGATCAACCGCGCTCCGATCTAGCCCGAAGCCGTGCCGCCGCGCTTTCGATGGTGCCGACGACCACGAGCGCCCATGCGATCGTCGGGGAAGTCCTTCCGCATCTTGCCGGCCTGATCGAGGCGCGCGCCCTTCGGGTGCCGACGGCCAGCGTTTCGGCGATCGATCTCACCGTCGCGGTTCGGCATGTTTCTGACCTCGACACCATGCGTACGAAACTGAAACAAGCAGCCGATGGATCGCCGGTGTTGGGTTGGATCGAGAAGCCGCTGGTCTCGGTGGATCTGCGCGGTCGTCCTGAATCTCTTGTTTTGAGTGGACCGGAGATTTCGCTTGGCGCCGGCGGCCTTCTCAGGGTGTTCGGCTGGTACGACAATGAATGGGGCTTCTCGAACCGGATGCTCGACATGGCGCAATACATCGGGCGCACGAACTAGGGGGACGGTGAATTCGTCTTTTGAAGACGATGAGTTTGTCAGTCTCGTTAGACCTTCCGGTTTCGCCGCCGTCCCCTACGCCGGAGATGGCGGCGCGGACGATGCGCGCGCCGTCGGTTGATCAGGCAATTTGCAGTGACTGAGGTGCTGTTGCTTGACGCTTTCTATCCTTCGTCTTCATCGCCTTGCCGGCAACATAGACTTCGGCGATGCAACGGTCGTCGCCCATGGTCTGAAGAATAAAGAGCTCTTCGGCGAGCGACGTCGCTGTGCGCATGCGGAACTCCATCGCCGATTTGGCGCCGGAATCGAGCACGACGATGTCGGCATCCGCGCCTGCCTGGAGCGAACCGATCTGATGCTCCAATCCGAGCGCCAGGGCATTGCCGCGCGTCATGCGATAGAAGGAGTTGAACGGCGTCAGCCGTTGGCCCTGCAGGTGCAGTACCTTGTAGGCCTCATCCATCGTTTCCAGCATGGAGAAGCTGGTGCCGCCGCCGACATCGGTGGCAACCGACCAGCGCGCACCAAACTTGTCGAACCTGGCGGCGTCGAACAGTCCCGAACCCAGGAAAAGGTTTGACGTCGGGCAGAAGACGCCGACAGCGCCAGTTTCGGCAAATACGGAAACCTCGCGATCGCTCAGATGAATGGAATGACCGAGCAGCATACGCTCATTGAGCAGGTCGTAGCGGGCGTAGATATCCGTGTAGTCCTTCGCCTCGGGATAGAGGGATGTGGCAAAGGCAACCTCGTCGCGATTTTCGGAGAGGTGCGTCTGGACGTAACAGGTCGGGTGTTCGGCGACGAGAGCCTGACTCATTTCCATCTGCTCGGGCGTGGAGGTGATGGCAAAGCGCGGGCTGATCGCATAATGCGCGCGACCGCGGCCATGCCATTTCTCAATGAGTCGGTTGGTTTCGTCATATCCTTGCTGTGGCGTGTCGCGCAACGCTTCCGGAGCATTGCGATCCATCATGACCTTGCCGCCGATCATGCGCATGCCGCGCGCCTCGGCCGCGACGAAATAAGCGTCGACGCTTTCAGGATGCACCGAGCAATAGGCAACCGCGGTCGTCGTGCCGTTCGACAACAGCTCGTCCATGAAGCGATCGGCCACTTCAGCCGCATGGGCGGCGCGTGCGAACTTCTGTTCCTCGACGAAAATATAGGTGTTCAGCCATTCGAGCAGCTGCGCGCCGTAGGAAGCGATCGCCTGCGTCTGCGGGAAATGCAGGTGCGTATCGATAAAGCCGGGGAGGATGAGGTTCGGCCGATGATCGACAACCTCAACATTGGCACCCGCCAGCTTGCGGATATCGCCATAGCTCCCGGTCTCGACGATCTTGCCGTTACGCACGAAAACCGCGCCATCTTCGAGATAGCGATAGGAGGCGGTGTCATCGATGCCTTGCGGCTCGGCGACGAAGGTCAGCACACGGCCGCGGATCAGCAATTCGTTCATTGGGCTTTCTCTCCACTAATGGCGCTTTCATACCAGGAGACGAGCAGGCGGCGCTCCTCGTCGGTTATATGCGAGGCGTTGGCCGGTGGCATGGCGTGGCTGCGGCCGGCCTGCAGATAGATCTCGCGGGCATGGGCGGCGATATCGCGATCCGTCTCGAACACCACGCCCCTGGGAGGGGCGATGATACCTTCCCAGCTGGGTTCCTTGGCATGGCACATCGAGCAGCGTCCCATCACCGTATCGCGTACCTTCGGGAAGGCCTGCATCGTGATGAAAGGCTGCTGGATAGCCGAGATCTTGGCGTCCGCTGCTTCACCGGTCAGCAGCTTCGGCACCGTCGAAAGCCACATGATGATGATGAAAAGAACGACGGTGACGAGCCAGGTCCAGGTCGGGTTGCCTGCATTGGCATGGCGGGTATTGAAATAATGGCGGATCGTGACGCCCATCAGGAAGACCAGCGAGGCGATGATCCAGTTGAACTGGGTGCCGAAAGCCAGCGGATAGTGGTTCGACAGCATCAGGAACAGCACCGGCAGTGTCAGGTAGTTGTTGTGTGTCGAGCGCTGCTTGGCGATCCTGCCGTATTTCGCATCGGGCGTGCGGCCGGCAAGGAGGTCGGCGACGACGATCTTCTGGTTCGGGATGATGATGAAGAACACGTTGGCCGACATGATCGTCGCCGTGAAGGCGCCGAGATGCAGGAAGGCGGCCCGGCCCGTGAACAGATGCGTATAGCCCCAGGCGACCGCGACCAGGATGAAATACAGCGCCACCATCAGCCGGGTATTGTCATTGCCGAAGGGCGACTTGCAGATCAGATCGTACATGATCCAGCCGCCCGCGATCGTACCCAGCGAAATGGCGATCGCCACGGGCTTTGACACATCGAGCACGGCCGGATCGATCATGTAGAGGTCGGCACCGGCGTAGTAGACGAGACAGAGCATGCCGAAGCCGGAAAGCCAGGTGACGTAGCTTTCCCATTTGAACCAGACAAGATGGTCCGGCATGTTGGCCGGCGCCACTAGGTACTTCTGGATATGGTAGAAGCCCCCGCCATGAACCTGCCACTCCTCGCCATACGCCCCTGGAGGCAATGCGGCATGTTTCTTCAAGCCCAGGTCCAGGGCCACGAAATAAAATGACGAGCCGATCCAGGCGATAGCCGTGATCACGTGCAACCAGCGGACGGCAAATGTTATCCAGTCCCAGGCGATAGCGTATTCGTACAAGGGAAAGTCCTCCCGATCTTCACGGGACTGTTTGCCATCCCATGATTTTCTAGGAAATCCCGGTGAATCCGCAACACTTTCAAAAAAATCTATAAGATGACCCCTGCTTTGATCCGCACGCCAATGTGGTAAAAGGAACCATGTCCTATCTCGATAATGTGCGTGTCTTCGTTCGTGTGGTCGAACTCGGAACCCTTTCGGCGGCGGGGCGCGATCAACGCGTCACCCCCGCGGTGGCGAGCAATCGCATCAAGGAACTCGAGCGCCATCTCGGCGTACGGCTCTTCAACCGCACGACCAGGAAACTCTCGCCGACCGAACACGGCCGCGTCTTCTACGACGGCGCTGTGAAGATCATCGAGGCGGTAAACGAGGCCGAAGGGGCGATCGCCGACCTCTCGCGCAATCCGAAGGGTTCGCTCCGGATTACCGCGCCGCTCGGCATCGGCCGCCGGCTGATCGCCTCTGGCATTCCGGAGTTCCACGACAAATATCCGGATATCGAAGTGCGCGTCCGCTTGTCGGACCACAATGTCGATATCCTCGCCGAGGGCGTCGACGTGGCTTTCAAGCTCGGTGTGCTGGAGGACTCGAACCTGCGCATGCGCGGCATTCTTAATTGCGAGCGCGTGCTCTGCGCCTCACCAGACTATCTGGCAGGGCGCGGCGTACCGGCGAACGCGGATGCGCTGATTGCCGATAAGCATGACTGTCTTCTGCTGCGCTATCCGGGATCCAAAGAGTATTTCTGGACGCTGGTAACGGCGGATGGCCCACGCAAATTCGAGGTCGCCGGCCCGTATGATAGCGACGACGGCGACGTGCTCACCCAATGGGCTTTGGAAGGTCGCGGCATCATCAACAAGCCGCTGTTCGAGGTGAAGGCCCATCTTAGGGAAGGCCGGCTGGTGGAGATCTTGAAGGACAGTCCGCCGGCCCCCGTGCAGCTCGCCGCGATCTATCCGCACAAGCGTTTCCAGGATCCGAAGGTTCGGTTGATGATCGACTTCATGGCGGAGCGCTGTCAGCGGCTGATCGGCAAGCTGCTCCAGGACGAGCCTGCGGCCGCCGCCTCTAGCGGCTGACCGCCGAGACGGACTTGCTCTGGCTTGCTTTCCAGCTGAGCGCCGCCGTCATGATTTCCGCAGCGGCGAGCGTGGCGATGACGGCGGGACGTTTGTCCTTCAGCGCCGTGCCACCGATCGGGCAGACAAGTCGATCGAAAAGATCCGGGCGGCCGGTTTCTCGCGACAGCCAGTTGCGGAACGTGGCGCGCTTCGTCTTGGAACCGATCATGCCGATATAGGCAGCATCCCGATGCTTGAGCGCTTCGGCCGCAATGAGGAAATCAAGCGCATGATCGTGGGTGAGGATCACGAAGCTGCTGCCGGCCGGCGCATCACGCACCACAGCCTCGGGCATGGCCGTCAGGCAGGTCTCGATATGGGGCACGATGCAGGCGGTAAGTTCGTCCTCTCGCGTATCCACCAGCACGACACGCAGCGGTGCCAGCGAAAGCGCCATGACAAGCGCGTCGCCGACATGGCCGGCTCCGAAAACATAGACATGCGGCCGCGCCGCCATTTCCCCGTCGCTGCGGGCAATGAGATGGTCTGCAAGTTCCGCATTGAGCGCGGTGAACTCAAGTCCTACCCGGCCGCCGCAGCACTGGCCGATCTCCGGGCCGAGCGGCACGTTCATCGGCTCCGCCGCAATGCCGGAGCGCAATGCCCGGCGCGCCTGGTCGATCGCCATATATTCGAGCTGTCCGCCGCCGATCGTTGCAAAAATCGCCTGTTCCGACACCAGCATCCAGGCGTCTGTATCGCGCGGCGCGGAGCCTGCGACACCGGTCACCTCGACCAGGATCGACGCCGGTTCGCGGCGCAGGAAATCCCGGATGTCTTCGCACGCGGCAGACATGACCTCACTCCTTCTTTGCCGACCTGAGACGTTCGATCGCCATCAGCACCCGCTCCGGCGTTGCCGGCGCATCGAGGCGCGGGCAGATCTTGTGGTCGGCGACGCTGGCTACAGCATCCGACAAGGCATGCAAAACTGCAAGGCCGAGCGGCAAAGGCGGCTCGCCGACCGCCTTGGAACGATGGATCGTCGGTTCATAGGCTTCGGACCAGTCGGTCAGCGCTACATTGAAAATCTTCGGTCGGTCGGATGCAAGCGGGATTTTATAGGTGGAGGGTGCGTGGGTGCGCAGCCGCCCCTTATTGTCCCAGAACAATTCCTCCGTCGTCAGCCAACCCATGCCCTGGATGAAGCCGCCCTCGATTTGTCCGATATCGATGGCCTTGTTCAACGAACGGCCTGTATCGTGCAGAATATCCGTCCGCTCGATCACATACTCCCCGGTCAGCGTATCGATGGATACCTCCGAGCATGCGGCGCCATAGGCGTAGTAATAGAAGGCGTGGCCGCGGCCCTTGGAGCGGTCCCAATGGATTTTCGGCGTTTTGTAGAAGCCCGCCGCCGAAAGCTGGACGCGTGCCATATAGGCCTTCTTGACGAGATCGTCGAAGGCTATCTCGATATCACCGATGCGCACCCGATTGGGCAGGAAGATCACCTGATCGCGGGCCACCTGATGGCTTTCAGCCGCGAAGGCGATCAACCGGTCCTTGATCTGGCGCGCGGCGTTCTGCGCCGCCATGCCATTGAGGTCCGCGCCGGAAGAGGCGGCCGTCGGCGAGGTATTGGGCACCTTGGCGGTCGTCGTGGCGGTGATCTTCACCCGGTCGAGATCGATCTGGAATTCCTCGGCCACCACCTGAGCGACCTTCAGATGCAGGCCTTGCCCCATCTCGGTGCCGCCATGGTTCATGTGCACGGAACCGTCGCTATAGACGTGCACCAGAGCGCCAGCTTGGTTCGACTCGGTCTTGGTGAAGGAGATACCGAATTTCACCGGCGTCAGCGCGATGCCGCGCTTGACGATGCGGCTCTTCGCATTGAATTTAGCGATGGCCTTGCGGCGGCCGGCATAATCGGCGCTCTCCTCCAGCTCCGCGACGATGCGCTGGATGATGCAGTCCTCCACCTTCTGGTGGTAGGGCGTGAGGTTGCGCTCGCCCTCGACGCCCATGGCGTCGTAAAAATTCAGCTTGCGGATATCGAGCGGATCCTTGCCGACGGCGAAGGCTACCTCGTCGATGACGCGCTCGGCGCCCACCATGCCCTGCGGGCCGCCGAAACCGCGAAAGGCCGTGTTGGAGACGGTGTTGGTATAGAGCGGCGCCGATTTTGCGTGAACATGGGGGAAGAAATAGGCGTTGTCGCAGTGAAACAGCGCACGGTCGCCGACGGGGCCGGAGAGATCGGCGGAAAAGCCGGCCCGAAGCGCGAATGTATAGTCGATGGCAAGGATGCGGCCGTCGTCGTCGAAGCCGACATCGTAGTCGATGGCAAAGTCATGCCGCTTGCCGGTGGCGGTCATGTCCTCATCGCGGTCGAGCCGGACTTTGACGGCGCGGTTCAGCTTCTTGGCGGCGATGGCAGCGATTGCCGCGCACTGGTTCGCCTGCGTTTCCTTGCCGCCGAAGCCGCCACCCATGCGGCGTATCTCGATCGTCACGGCATTGCTCGGCACACCGAGCGCATGGGCGACCATGTGCTGCGTCTCGCTCGGCCCCTGGGTCGAGCAATAGACGATGACCTCATCGTCCTCACCGGGCACTGCGAGCGAGACCTGCCCTTCGAGATAGAAATGATCCTGACCGCCGAGCCGCATGCGGCCTTTGACGCGGCGTGGCGCGCGCTCAAGCTCGGCTGCTGCATCGCCCCTCTTCAGCGTCAGCGGCGTGACGACCTGCCGGTGGGTGGAAACGTCGAGATCCCATATGTCGATATCGGCTGGCAATTCGTCATATTCGATCTTCGCCAACCGCGCCGCGCGGCGGGCCTGTTCCCGTGTCTCGGCAATGACGCAGAAGATCGGCTGGCCATGGAACTCGACCTTGCCGGCAGCAAGCACCGGGTCGTCATGCATGTTGGAAGGCGAGATATCATTGACGCCGGGAACATCCTCGTGGGTCAGGACAGTGACGACGCCAGGGGCGGCGCGCACGGCAGACAGATCGACCGATTTCAGAATACCGTGCGCTACGGTCGACAGGCCGAGGCCGGCATGCAACGTGCCTGTTGGCTCCGGGATATCGTCGATATAGACGGCCGTGCCGGCGACGTGCTTGTGGGCGGAGTCGTGGCGAGGGCTGGTATGGACGCCGCCAATGATGGTTTCTGCCTTGAGGCCGGATGTGTGCTTGTTCATGGCCTATGCAGCTCGTATCTGGACACCTGAGCCGGTGTCGCGCCTGTCGTCGCCTCCAGGTAGAACCGGAGAAGAAGGTTCCTTGCCGCAAGCGCGCGGTATTCGGCGGTGGCCCGCATGTCGTTGAGCGGCGTGTAGTCCTCGGCGTATCTTTCCATCGCTCGTTCCACCGTGGATTCGTTCCAGGGCTGGCCAAGCAGCGCCTTTTCGACGGCAAAGGCCCGTTTCGGTGTTCCGGCCATGCCGCCATAGGCGATGCGGATCTCCGTGACTGTGTCGTCGGCGGCAAGTGTCAGGCGGAAGGCACCGAGCGTTGCGGTGATGTCCTCGTCCCGGCGCTTGGTCACCTTGTAGATGGCAAATTTTTCCGATGCAGCAGGAATAGGCACACGCACGGTTTCCACGAATTCGCCCGGCTGCCGATCCTGCTTGCCATAGGTGATGAAGAAGTCTTCGAGCGCGACGATGCGCCTGACAGCACCCTTGCGCAAGGTGAGCGAAGCCCCGAGCGCGATCAGGGGCGGCGGCGTATCACCGATCGGCGAGCCATTGGCGATGTTGCCGCCGATCGTTCCCATGTTGCGCACCTGCTGGCCGCCGACACGAGTGATCAGTGAGCCGAGTGCCGGGATGTGCCGCGAAAGGGTTGCGATCGCTTCCGAGTAGGTAACGCCGGCACCGATGGAGACGATGCCATCGTTCACGGCGATGGACTTCAACTCGTCGAGCCCGGCAATGAAGACCGCCGGCGAGATGTCGCGCATATGCTTGGTGACCCAGAGGCCGACATCGGTGGAGCCCGCGACCACGGTGGCGGTCGGCGACACCTCGAGAACAGCTGCAAAATCGTCAAGGTTCGCCGGCACGACCAGCCGGCTGCGGTCGTCGCCGATCTCGACCCGCGCGCCATCGTGCAAAGCCCGCAGGCGGTCGGTCATCGCTTCCCGTTCGACGAGCAGAGGATCCTTCGTCGTCCCGCCATAGCTGGAAATTGCGCGCGCGGCGCGCAGGATCGGCTCATAACCGGTGCAGCGACAAAGATTGCCCTGGAGCGCGATTTCGATCTGCTGGTCCGTCGGGTTCGGTGTCTGCATCCAGAGGCCGTAGAGCGACATGACAAAACCTGGTGTGCAGAAGCCGCATTGCGAGCCATGACAGTCGACCATGGCCTGCTGCACCGGATGCAGGTTGCCGTCGCGGCCTGCGAGGTGCTCGACGCTCACCACATGGCAGCCATCCAGCGAACCAAGTAATCGTATGCAGGCATTGACGCCCTCATAGACGAGGCCACCCGCCGGGGTGAGCCGCCCCACAAGCACCGTGCAGGCGCCACAGTCGCCCTCGGCACAGCCCTCCTTGGTGCCCTTGAGCGACCGGGAAAGCCGCAGCCAGTCGAGCAGCGTCTGGTTCGGCGTGACGTCGCGGAGCGTAATATCCTGGCCGTTGAGGATGAAACGCAGTTCGGAGCGGATCGTGACGGGCGCCATCATCTAACTCCCACGGTAGGTGGAATAGCTGTAGGGCGAGAGGAGCAGCGGCACGTGGTAGTGCGCGCTTTCATCCGCAAGGCCGAACCGGATCGGGATGATATCGAGGAACATCGGGCCTTCGGATGTGCGGCCGAGATAGTCGCCGGCATGGAAACGCAGTTCGTAGGCGCCGGCCTTCATGGTTTCGCCCGATAGCAGCGGTGCATCACAGCGGCCGTCGCCGTTGGTCTTGGTTGATTTGACGTGGTGATGCGTATCGCCCTCGACCCGGTAGAGATCGATGCGCAGGCCCTGAGCCGGCTTGCCGAGCGCCGTATCCAGCACGTGGGTCGTGAGCCGGCCGGCTCCTTGCGAATGAGATTGCATGTTTTCTCCCGAACGTAGCGCTTCTGTCGCCACTATCCGCCAGGCTTATTCCCCTGAAAAGCGTCGGGATCGTTCGAGACTTTCAAAATTTCCAAGGGGAATAGCGCGCGCGATTTGTGGTTAGAAATTTGCCATCGAAGACATTTGGAGGAGTGTTCCATGCGATATTGCCGTGACATGCACGGATATGGCCAGACGCCGCCGGCGGCTGAGTGGCCTGACGATGCGCGCATCGCCGTGCAATTCGTCCTGAATTACGAAGAGGGCGGCGAGAACTGCGTGCTGCATGGCGATGCCGCATCAGAAGCCTTTCTTTCGGAAATCGTCGGCGCCTCCCAATGGCCGGGCCAGCGTCACTGGAATATGGAATCGGTCTATGAATATGGCGCCCGCGCCGGCTTCTGGCGCATCCACCGGCTTTTCACCGAGAAACAGCTGCCGGTCACCGTCTATGGCGTCGCAACCGCGCTGCAGCGCTCGCCGGCGCAAGTCGCCGCCATGGTGGAGGCAGGCTGGGAAATCGCCTCGCACGGTCTGAAATGGGTGGAGCACAAGGACATGGCTCCGGACGAGGAGCGCGCGGCAATCGCCGAGGCGATGCGCCTGCACACATTGGTCACCGGCGAGCGGCCGCGTGGCTGGTACACCGGCCGCTGTTCGGTAAACACGGTCGATCTGGCGACGGAATTCGGCGGTTTCGACTACATCTCCGACACCTATGCCGACGATCTGCCCTATTGGTATGAGCATGGCGATCGCCAGCAGCTCATCATCCCCTACACGCTCGACGCCAACGACATGCGTTTTGCGACGCCGCAGGGCTTCAACAGCGGTGACCAGTTCTTCAGCTACCTGAAGGATTCCTTCGATGCGCTCTATGCGGAAGGCGCCGCCGGCAGCCCGAAGATGATGAGCATCGGCCTGCATTGCCGACTGATCGGCCGGCCCGGCCGCGTCATGGCGCTCGCCCGCTTCATCGACTATGTTCAGAGCCACGAGAAGGTCTGGATCGCGCGGCGCATCGACATCGCCGAACATTGGGCAAAGACCCATCCACCGAAGCCGGCCACGGAGCGGCCCTCGCAGATGCCAGAGGCCGAGTTTGTCGAGCGCTTCGGCGGCATCTTCGAACATTCGCCCTGGATTGCGCAGCGCGCCTTCGCCGGCGAGCTCTCGCCAGCCAACGATACCGCAATCGGCTTCCACGCTGCTCTCGCCTTCCAGTTCCGCGCAGCGAGCGACGAGGAGCGGCTTGGCGTGCTCGCCGCCCACCCGGATCTTGCCGGAAAGCTGGCGCAGGCCAAGCGCCTGACGGCGAGTTCGACGGAAGAACAGGCCTCCGCCGGCCTCGATGCGCTGACGACAGAAGAACACGCACGTTTGACCGACCTCAACAATCGCTACGTCACAAAATTCGGTTTCCCATTCATCATCGCCGTGCGCGACCATACGAAATCCGGGATCCTCGCCGCGTTCGAGACCCGGATCGAGAACGACCGCGACGTCGAATTCGCCGCTGCCTGCCGCCAAGTGGAGCGGATCGCGCTTCTGCGGCTCGACGCCATGTTCCGAGACGCACAGGCATCGCACCCGCTCGGCCAGCGGACTGCTGCGTGAAACGCTGGCGCTGCCCAGAAAGAACAGAAGTAAGGAGAGCGTGAATGAAAGTGATCGAGATACAGCCGTTGACGAGCGTCGCCTTCTTCCCTTTCGGCGAGGTGATCGAAACGGAAGGGGCATATAACTATCCCATCAATGCCGGGAAATGCGTCCGATACCACGACCTCGCGAAGATCGAGACAACAGGCGAGAAGGCACGTGCGATGATCAGTCTGCTCCGGGGCGAGCCTTACATGCTGCCGCTGGAACTGCGGATGGTTGAGCGGCACCCCTTCGGCAGTCAGGCCTTCATCCCGTTGACGGATAACCCGTTCCTGGTTGTCGTCGCGCAGGAAACAGCCAATGGGCCGGGTGAGCCGCTCGCTTTCCGGACGAAGCCCGGGCAGGGCGTCAATATCGGGCGCAATGTCTGGCACGGTATCCTCACCCCTCTCGACGGTGTCTCCGACTTCGCCGTCGTCGACCGCGCCGGCGAGGGCGTAAACCTGGAAGAGCATTTCTTCAAGGAACCGTTCCTGATCCGCTGATCAGACAAGGGTGAGTTGGGACAGGAAGAAGGGGGGCCACGGCCGTGGCCCCCCTTCTTTGATTCACAAGCATCTTTAATTTCGCATCCAATGTGCCACGGGATGATCGCGCGTGCTTTGCTTCGCTCCCCGTCCTTCGGGAACTTGCCGCCAATAAAATCCACGGCTTGCCGGCCAGTCGATAATTCCGGATTCAAATAGAAACGGCCTGCAAACAGGCTCAGGAGCCGGGACGTCCTATCGGATGACCCGGCTCCTTGAAGCGTGCAACTGTTAGTCTGCGAAGAAGGCGAAGCGCACGATGAACAAGGCCGCAACGATCTGTGTCGCCAGATGAAGTGTGTTCCATCGGCCGGTGCAAACCTTCAGGACGACGTAGCTGATGAACCCGAAAGCAAGGCCATTGGCGATCGAGTAGGTAAACGGCATCGCCAGCGCCGTGAGTGCCGCGGGTGCAGCTTCAGTCAGATCATCCCATTCGATTTCCGTCAGCTCACGCATCATCAGGCCGGCGACGTAGAGCAGGGCCGGCGCCGTCGCATAGGCGGGAACAGAGGCGGCGAGCGGGGAAAAGAACAGGGCCGCGACAAAGAGCACGGCAATTGTCACCGCCGTCAGGCCTGTGCGACCTCCCGCCTGAACGCCCGAAGCACTTTCGACATAAGCGGTCGTGCTGCTGGTGCCCATCAATGAGCCGGCGACAATAGCCGCGCTGTCGGCGAGCAGAGCCCGGCTCAAGCGGTTCGGCTTGCCTTCCTCGATCAGTTTCGCCCGCTTGGCGACGCCGATCAGCGTCCCGGTCGCGTCGAAGACCTCAACGAGCACGAAGACGAGGATGATGTGGATCAGGCCTCCATGGAGAGCTCCTACGATGTCGAGCTGCATAAAGGTCGGCATGATCGAGGGAGGCATCGAAACGATGCCGTGGAACTGGCTGACGCCGAAGATCCAGGAGAGGACGGTGACAGCAAGAATGCCGATCAGGATCGAACCCCTTACTTTCATCGCATCGAGAACGGCGATGACGAAGAAGCCGAAGATTGCGAGAAGGGGCCCGGTCTGCTTCAGGTCTCCGAGACCGATGAGCGTCGCCTTGTTGGCGACGACGATGCCGGCACCCTTGAGGGCAATGATAGCCAGAAAAAGGCCGATACCGGCGGCGATAGCGCTTCTGAGCGAGCGCGGGATGCCCGCTATCAGCCAGCTGCGTACGCCGGTGACTGTCAGAAGGACGAAGATCCCGCCTGAGATGAAGACCGCGCCGAGCGCCTGTTGCCAGGTAAAGCCGAGCGCTGCGACGACGGTGAAGGCAAAGAAGGCATTGAGCCCCATGCCCGGCGCCAACCCTATCGGCCAATTGGCGACAAGTCCCATGACGATGGAACCCAATGCCGCGGCAAGACAGGTGGCGACAAAAATGGCATTGCGGTCCATGCCCGTGGTCGACAGGATATCCGGGTTGACGAAGATGATGTAGGACATCGTCAAGAACGTCGTCACGCCTGCGATGAGTTCGGTGCGGACGGACGTGCCGTGCTCACTCAATTTGAAAAGTCGTTCAAACATAGTTCCTCCCTAAGCGTTCCCAACGCCAGTGCATGTCATGAAGCTGGCCTGCATCTCCTCCGGATGCCGGCGCGACAAGCGCTTGTAAACGCTTCGTAGCGAGGGGGATTGTGCGCTGTTAGAGGCTCTGCGCGCTAGAGCCGGATTTCCCTGCAATTCGCGAAAGTCATTCTAGTTTTTCGGGCTATTTCCGAGCGGTGGATTTGCGTTTCGGAGCGATCACAGAATGGAGAAGACCTTCGATGCGGATATTTCCAACGTGTTCTGTTCGCCACCGCCTGGCGCCATCGATCGGGCAACGATGATACGCGCTGTGTTTTACAGGTGCGAAACGACAAAGCCAACCTATTTTGCGCCAGAAGGCGGCGCTGCGGCCACAGCGCTCCATGTGGCGGAGATTTCAGCACGAGCTATAGGTTGCCGGCAAAGCTGTCGGGGATATGTGACTTGTCCGCGCGCAGGACATTGACGCAAAACACCGCATTCTCGATGGTTGCCCGTGTGGCTGGACTGAGATGACGGATACAGACGAGAAGCGTCGGGCCAACTGCAAGATTATCACAAATGCACGCTGCGACGATCTGTTTGAAATGCTCGAACAGCGATTGGCTCGCTTCAGCATGCCGGGGATCTAACACGGTATTTGTTGCTGGCGTCTACGGCGCAGCACATTCAAAGATTCGCATATCACCTTGAAGAGTATTCGGTTCACAAAGCCGTTCGCTGCAGAGCGGACGCAGCCTGACGATACTCATCATGGACCGAATTGCCGACGCGCACCGATCCGTGCACCCATGCTGCTTGCATGGAGATGGATGGCTTCTCTTTGAGCAAGTGCTGTTGATGACCCTCATAAATAGAAAGAAGGCTCGGAGGGAAACCGAACCTTCTCCCTTTTCTGATCGGAGGTCGAAGTCAGATCAGAAGCTGCGCTCGAAGCGGAGGATACCAGCCCACTGGTCTTCGTTGATCGAATCCCAGTTGGTGTAGGTAACTTCCGGCTCGATGAGCAGGTTCTTGACCGGCTTGAACTTGAGGTTCGTGGTTGCAGAGAAGATCTTCGAGTCGGTGTAGGCGACCTGGAAGTTCCACTTCAGCTTTTCGTTGATCGGAACGCTTGCGCCGCCCCAAAGAGCCCAGTCACCCCAGCCGATACCGGAAGCATCGCCAGCACCGTTC